>Ga0335072_10000082_pt1 | contig 187271 bp, 166 predicted proteins | sample Lox_Sample_21_FD_206725 | JGI IMG/M metagenome (GOLD analysis project Ga0335072, IMG submission 206725) | Soil microbial communities from Loxahatchee National Wildlife Refuge, Florida, United States - Lox_Sample_2.1 | ecosystem: Environmental > Terrestrial > Soil > Wetlands | place: USA... | reverse complement strand
GGCGCCTGATTCAGGTCCTCACTCCACCCATACCAGGATGGGCGGCGAGGGGATACCGTTGGCGACCACCTCCAGCAGGTTTAGTCCCGGCTCCTGCTGCTGCGGTACATCAAAGCGCGCAGAGACGATCTGGTCCGATGCGACCGCCATGCTGCTGGGATCGTGTGTGCGGCTGTAGAACACGCGTCCGGTCAGCAGATTGGTCATGCGCACCAGCGGATAGTTCGTCGCCGCCTGCACATCGTCGCCGTAAGCCGCTCCCTGCGTCATTCCGTTGAAGCGGAGGCCGTCGATGCGGAAGGTACGTCCGCGCTGCAGAAGCAGCTGTGCCTGCAAAATCAGCGGCGCCCACTCCGGATGATAAGAATTTTGCGGAGCATAGATTTCAATATCATCCGAGAAATCCGTCAGCAGGATTTGCCCGGTGGGCAGCACCAGCATGTTGCCGAAGTAGGAGGAGTCGAAGGGCGCATTGGGCGTCGCCGCAACCTGCGCCAGCGACTTGCCATTCCACTCGAAGAAGGCAGATCCAGGCTGATAGATGCCAGGACTGGCCATCATCAGCACCTTGCCGTTCGGCTCAATCGAAGCCGGCCCGTCGGCGATGTCATAGCTTCCCGGAAACGCCGGCCCCGGTGTCCAGCGTCCGCTGTATGAGTTGTAGACAGCTGTATTGCCTGGGCCGCAGCTGTTGGCGCCGGTATAGAACACCGTGCCATCAGGACGCAGCACGCCGGGCCCCAGCTCGAACGAGGCCGCGTATTCCCCTCCGCAGTCCGCTGCCGAATCCCACAACTGCACGATCGTGCTTCCCGCCGTATGCCACGATCCTGTCCTCGGGTTATACAACTCGGAGTTCGTGCCGGTGGGATCGTACGGAGTATCGATCGGCACATAGGCGTCTACCGCCAGCACTTCGCCGTTGGGCAGCAGATTCCAGCCTTCTTCATCGTTCGCGTCGAACTTGTTGTTGCCGGTCGGTGTCCACGTCAGGGTTTTGGCATCGAGCAGGGCCTGCTGTTCTGAGCAGCAGTTCGCCTGCATATAGGTGCCGTTGGGCAGTACTACGCTCTGCGCGTCCCCGATGCTGTCCCAGCCCGCGGGCGGCGTCACCGGCGTCCAGGTGTCGGCCACCGGATCGTAGATCGCGCCCTGGTTGGAGTCCGATGGAATCAGCGCCGTCTGTGTGGAATTCAGCAGGTACTCGCCGCCTTCGATAATCAGCCTGCCATCCGGCAAAACCGCGCTGGAGTGGTAGAGGGGGCTGTAGGTCGGGGGCAGGGAAGCTACCTCGGTCCAGGTCCCGTTGATGTAGCTGCCGTGCTGATCCGGCGTCAGCTTCCACCAGTCCGGAAAGCCCGCGTCCTTAATCAGAACCGAGCCGTCGTTCAGCAGGATGGGATTCGAGGCGCCGTTAATCAGAAACGTGGGCTGATTGGTCAGCGGCGTCCAGGATCCAGAAGCCGGCTTTGCCGTGCTGCTGACCTGCGCTGTCCGGTTCGGCACCTGGAAAACGCCTATCGGGTGAGGGATGGGCTTGGACCGCTGCCCGCTCGCGAATCCAATGCCGCCGATCCCTGCCGCGATCGCCAGCATAAGCACTCTGGATAAATACCGTTGCGATGTGAACTCCATAATCCCCTCCGCGGTTTGAACGTGGGACTGCCTCCCATCGCGCGCAGCCGTGCGATGGAGCCAACTGGCATGGGAGCCCTTGGGGGGAGGAGTTTTGGCGGAATCGGGGAAAGGACAACGAAGAACGCAGCGGCGTTCAGCTCAGACGCTTAGGAGAGCAGCCCCACAGCCCCTTCGCGGGTTCGTGGGCCCCGCTGAAGGACAAAAAGAATTGCACATTCATAGCACGCCTTAAGCAGCGATGCAATATTCAAAACGCAACGACATTCATGCACCGTTTATAGCTGTTGCTCAGCTTTGCATCCGGGCCATCTTCGGTCGGGAAATGCAGCGCACTGGATTCAGCGGAAGCGCCGAATCGTGCCACGCCCTAAAAATGCCCGAAACAGGTGCAGATCTCCGCTACTAACCCCGGCATTGCGGGTTCAAAGGGAGAACCTGTGTCACAGGAGGCCCTTCCATGAAGAGCGGATCTCTCGCCCTCTTCGCCCTGCTGCTCGCCGCGCCGGTTAGTATCTGCGCCGCCGAACAGCTCATTCCAGCTGGTTCTCTGATCGGGTGTACGGTCTCGGAACCCAGACTATCCTCGAAAACCACGGCCGTGGGCGACCCTGTCCTCTGCAAAGTTAGTTACACCGAGAGGTATGGCCGCTCGCAACTCCCCTTCAACAGCTATCTCGAAGGGCGCTTTGAAGACTACAAGGACCCCGGCCATTTCGTTGGCAAGGGATGGATGGAGTTGAAGTTTGATCGCATGGTGATCGAGCCCGACACCGTTCTTCCCATCGACGCCAAAGTGGTCGCTGTTCCCGGCTACAACGTGGACCGATACGGCCGGATTCTCGGCAAGGGCCACGCTACCCGCGATACGATCACCTGGATGATCCCCATCCTGTGGCCGATCGATCTCATCAACCTTCCGCGCCGCGGTCCCCGTCCTACGCTGAAAGAAGAGACCCGGCTGACGCTCAAAGTGATGGACGATCTCGGTATCCCCGATGTCGCTCCTCCGCCGCAGGAGCCTTCCGGCCTCTACCGGCGGCCCAGCAACTACAACCCAGCTCCTCAGGATCAGGAGCAGGAGCCGATCGCGCAGGCCCCGCCACCTCCCGACTATCAGCCTGAACCAACCTACGCTCCGCCTCCGCAGCCGGTCGTGGCTTACATGCCGCCTCCGGTGATCGCGTATGCGCCGCGGCCGGTCTTTGTGGTTCCTGCTGCTCCTCGGGTCTACTGGTATGGACCGCCGCGAACCGTTGTTATGTATCGCAACGGCTATGTCTACCGGGCAATGGTTCGCTAGAAGCTTTGCCGATCAAAGCTCAAAACGCCGGAGAACAGCTCCGGCGTTTCTTTTTCATGATGCCAGCGTTACTGCACCCCCCGAAGTTCCCCGGCCGTTGCCGCCTCAATGCTGGCAATGATGGAAGTGATTTGCGCGAAGGGAATAAAAAACGCGGAGGGAGCGGCGGGTTTGACGCGAAACTTCTCAGCGACCCGCTCGGCCGCCTGTGGACTGTCCACCCAGATTCCGGTTTCCTCTACGCCGAGCAGGGTGACGGTTTCGAGCGCATCCCCATCCAGGATGCGCGGTCCAAGCACCACAATCTTGTGGTGAATCAGCTTTCCTAACTGCATCTCCATGGCTCATTCAGACTCCAGCCCGGCCAGGCGGGTTGTCAAACAAGCGCGGATTTAGTGCCGGCTGATTCGTGTATCAGGATTTAGTGCAGGCGCGCCGCCAGCAGCGTTGCCGTGCTGCGCCGCCGCCGAATGCGCGGCGTGAGGGGCTGCGACGGAGGCGCATAGCCGCGGTACACGGTGATATGGAAGCAGGACTGGTAGAACTCCTCCTCCACATCGATTTTGCCCGCGGTCTGCAGGGGCAGCAGCCAGGCACGCATCCACGCCAGCTCGGAGAAGGATAGGCCGCGCTTGCCGATGTCTACTGCGGCCCCGGTCAGGTGCGGCGAAGCGACATCGCCATCCGCAGGCGCAGCATTACCGTTGACCTCCAGCAGCGCGCGCTGAAACATCACGGTGCGCACGGCGGAGTTGACCTGCAGCGGCCGGTGGAAGCGCGCGTAGTGCACCCGCGCGAAGTCTGCCAGGAACCGGGCCGTCCACGGGCGGCAGTAGCGCCGGTTCACCGGCAACCCTGGATTGACTTTCAGGGCATAGCTGGCCGGCAGAGGAGACAGGTCGCGCGCGGCCTCCAGCTGATCCAGCTCGGCGTCGTCCTCAATCCGCGCCAGCCCTTCAGCCGTGTCCCGCTCGTTCTGGCGTACCAGCGACGCGCGCGATCCGCGTAATGGAGGCACCCAGCGCACCCGGGGAATATCAGCGATGGCCGTGTGGCGATCCGGATCATGGGTCTCAAGCGCACGATGGACGCGATGGTGTGCCGCAACGGATGTGCGATGGGCCCGGCGTGCATGAGTGCGGTTAGCGCTGCGGTGATGCACCGTGACCGCGCGCGTGTGATCGACGGTGGAAGCAGACAAAGGCAGAGTCGCCGCAAAGGCGATCAGGACGACAGTGAAAAGCCGGATACGCATGCCGGGGGACCGCGGAAAATCGTGAGCAGTCTCAGACTACCTGACCCGATTTCGCCGAAAAAGTAGCTAACCGGGTTCCGGGGAAATGCCAGGGCACAGGGAAGAGGGTCCAGGGTGTAAGGTGCAGGGTGGAGAGGACAGGGCATAGGGTGTGGAGAGAGCCGCTCAGTCCAGAAAGATCGGCAGCGGCCCGCTGTCGATCGACACAGCCGGTCCAACTTCGTCCGCACCGGCATTTTCACAGTTCGTCCGCCCCGGCGGGAGTACAATTCCGAAAAATCAAATTGCCCGTTTGTCTGTGCACTTAATCCCGGAGGGTTCTCATGCCTGAAGTTGTCGCACAGCCCGAAGCGTCCGCTGCATCTCTGAGCCAGGTCCAGCGTGTCGTCGATACCTTTGTTGCCCCGTCGAAAACCTTCACCGATATTTTGCGCAGCGCCAGCTGGTGGATTCCCTGGCTCATCGGCGTCATTGTGACCCTTGGTCTCGGCTTCGCCATCCAGCAAAAGATCGGGTGGGATAAAACATACGACAATATCCTTCGCCAGCAGAGTGTCGCCCAGCAGCAAAAAATGGAGCAGATGCCCGCCGATCAGCAGGCTCGCGTGAAGGCCATAGGCACGAACTTTGTCAAAATGGTTTTCTGGGCCACCCCGGTCCTCGCCATTGTTTTCGCAGCGATTGCCGCAGGAGTCCTGCTGGCCAGCCTTAACTTTGGAGTTGGCGGCCGCGCGAGCTATGGCAAGATGTTCGCCGTCTGGATGTATGGTGCGTTGCCGTGGTCCATACAGGGACTGCTCGGTATCATCACCATCTACGCCGGCGTCGATCCGGATTCCTTCAATCTGAACAACTTCGTCGGCACCAACATCGGCTACTATCTGCCACCGGATACTGCGAAATGGCTGCTGGTCCTGGGGCAATCCATCGACATCTTCACCATCTGGGTCCTGATCCTGCTCACGATCGGTTGTGCGATCGTCGGCAAGGTAAAGCGCGGCCAGGCCGCCGGGGTGGTCTGGGGCTGGTGGATCCTCATCACTCTGGTGAAAGTCGGCTTCGCCGCAATCCGGTCCTGAGAGCAGCTGAAAACCGGGTCAGCTAAGGTCCGGTTAGCGAAAAAGCGGTTCGCTTAGAACCGTCAGCAGAACGGCAGCCAAAGAGAAGGCAGCCGGTCAGCGGGCGCTTCGGTCTTTGCGGAACGCGGTCGTTAACGGCTTTGTCTCAGCGGTCTCTCTGTGACTGCATCGGCCGACCGCCTTCAGCTAACCGGACCTTAGCTGACCGGCGTTTAGCTAACCGCTTTTCAGCTATCCGCTTCTCAGCTGCCTTTCAGCTTTCCATCGCAAAGGCCCGCGCCGCTTCCAGCAGCCGGGTCACCGATTCCTTTGAGCACGATTCGGAGTAGATCCGCAGCAGCGGCTCCGTTCCCGAAGCGCGCAGGAGCAGCCAGGTTTTCGCGGCATTGGGCTTCGTCTTCGCTTCGGGATTGTCGAGCCAGAACTTGATTCCGTCCAGCGTCTCCACCTTCTCGACCTTCATCCCGGCAAATTCCTCGACGCCTGCTTTCGCGCGCGCGATGGTCGCGTTCTTTTGCCGGTCGGGAATGTGCAGGTCGATGCGCCCGTACTGGTGCTCGCCGTACTCCTGCTGCAGCCGTGCGACTAACTGCCCCAGCGTCTTTTTCTCCTCGGCCATGACATGCGCCAGCAGCAGGGAATTGAGCAGACCGTCGCGCTCCGGCAGGTGTCTGCGGATGCCGATCCCCCCAGACTCCTCGCCGCCGATCAAAATGTCTTCGGTCAGCATCAGGTCGCAGACGAACTTGAAGCCAATGCCGTGCTCGTGCAGCCTGCGCCCATAGCGGGCTGCAATGCGATCCAGCATGGACGTGGTGTTAAAGGCCCGCGTCACATCGCCTGGCCACTGCCTGCGCTCCAGCAGCCACTGCAGGATCACCGAGTAGATCTTGTGGGGATCGACAAAATTGCCATCTTCATCGACGGCGCCAATGCGGTCCGCATCGCCATCGGTGATCAGCCCCGCCTGGCACTTCTGCTTAACCACTACATCCTGGCAGGCGCGAATGTGCGGCTCGATGGGCTCCGGATTGATGCCCGGGAACAAAGGGTCGTGATTCGCGCGAATCTGCACGTAATCGACGCCCACGCGCGAAAAGATTCCCGCCAGAATCCCTGCGCCCGCGCCGTACATGCAATCGATGGCCAGCCTGAAGCCGGACTTCGCAATCAGCTCCAGATCGACGAAGCGCTGGATGGCCTCGACGTAGGGGGGCAAAAAATTCACCTGTTCGATTTTGGCGGCCGAGCCCGAAGGAAGCGGCTTGCCCAGCAGGCTCTCAATCTCCGTCATGATCGATGGGCTGCCCGATCCGCCGTACGAGGCCTTATACTTCACGCCATTCCACTGCGCCGGGTTGTGGCTCGACGTGATCATGACTCCGCCCGCTGCCCCGGTGGTCTTCACCGCATAGGAAAGCGCCGGCGTCGGCGTGATGCGGTCCGCCAACTTCACCGGAATGCCCGCGCCTGCGAGCACCTCCGCGACCGCCGCGGCAAAAGCCGGCGAGCCGAAGCGCGTATCGTAGCCTACGCACACGCCCTTCTGCGGATCTTCTTTCGCAAGTACATAATTGGCGATCGCCGCCGCAGCGGCCCGTACATTCTCGAAGGTGAAATCGTCGGCGATTACGCCGCGCCAGCCATCGGTGCCAAACTTTACCGCAGAGTTTTGGGCCATTTTTCTAGATCAGTTCCTCATGTCCCCGCGCAATCAGTTCCTTCACTACCTTGCCCACATCCTGGGAGTGATGCCGCGTGGTGATCAGCAGCGCGTCCTCGGTTTCCACCACCACCAGGTCGTTGACCCCCACCAGCGCCACAAAGCGTTCCGGGCTGAAGACGTAATTGCCTCCGGCATTCAGCACCAGCTTGCCCGAGGACTCCACGACGTTAGCGTCTTCATCCGCAGCATCCCGCTCTACCTGGAACTCATGCAGCGCCGCCCACGAGCCCAGATCGTTCCAGCCAAATCGTGCGGGCAGACAATACAAATTCGAGTGATGCTCGCCCCGCGCCGAACGCGGCTCCAGCACGGCATAGTCCACGCTGATGTTCTCGCACTTCGGATACAGCTCCGCAAAAACCTTTTCGAACTCCGGCGTCTGCCAGGCTGCCGCGATCTCCTCCAGCAGCGGAGCCGTCTCCGGCAGGTGCTCGCGCACCGCGTTGGCCAGGGTGCGCGCGCTCCACACAAAGATGCCGCTGTTCCAGAAATAATTGCCTGCGGTGACAAAAGCTTCTGCCCGCTCCAGGTTTGGCTTCTCGGTGAAGCGCCGCACCCGCAGCACGCCTTCGGCAAAGTGTGAGCCGGTTTCGATGTAGCCGTAGCCAGTCTCCGGACGGGTCGGCTCGATGCCCAGCACCACCATGTTGTCGCCCGCCCCGGCCAGTTTGATCGCCGCTCGGATGGTCGCCACAAACGCATCTTCATCGGCAATCACGTGATCCGCCGGAAACATCCCCAGCACCGCATCCGGAGCCTCGCGCTCGATCAGAAATGCGGCCAACCCTGCAGCCGGCGCCGTATTGCGAGCTGCCGGCTCGCAAACCACCTGCTTCTCGGGGACACAGTCCAGCTGCGTGCAAATCGCCCCCGAGAGCTGGGTATTGGTGATGACCCACACCTGCTCCGGATCGGCCAGCGGTTCAAGCCGATCGACGGTGCGCTGAATCATAGTGCGTTCGCCGTCCAGAGCCAGCACCTGTTTGGCCCGGGCGCGCCGGCTGCGCGGCCAGAAGCGCGTGCCGCTGCCTCCGGCCAGAATGATGGGACGAAAGTCGATGGGATTGGATTGAGTCATCGGGTTTGCGGTTGGAACTTCAAAGGATAATTCAGGCCCTAGTTTTCCGCGGGCAGGATACGGACGATCTCGGCCGAGCCTTCCACGCCGAGGGTCCAGCGCGTGCTGGCAGCAGGAACCACCGCGATCTGATTGCGCTCCACAAAAAACGGTTCGAAGGAATCGCCGACGATCCGCAGGCGCCCGTCCACGACAAAGAGCATCTGCACGACCTGGAGCGGCGCCACCAGCGACGAAGGCGTGGCCATACCAATCGGCCATCGCTCCACCCGGAAATACCGCTCATCGATCAGCACGGTGTGTCCGTCGATCGGCCTTGGCGGCACCTTGCCAGCGCGTGTGTGCATGCGCATCGCCGCGAATGACTTCTCCAGATGCAGTTCGCGCGGGCTGCCGTAGTCGTACATCCGGTAGGTCAGATCGCTGGTCTGCTGCGTTTCCAGGATGACTACGCCTGGTCCCACGGCGTGTACTGTCCCGGCGTCCACGAAGATCATGTCGCCCTTCCGCACCGGCACCATGGTTAGCAGCGACTCCAGAGTCTTGTCCTCAATCGCCTTTTCCACCTGTTCCGGTGTGACGCCGTCGTGCAGGCCCAGTGCCACCGCCGCTCCCGGCTTGGCGTCCAGCGTGTACCAGCACTCGGTCTTGCCGCGCGGCTCGCCATACTGCTGTGCCAGCGCATCGTCAGGATGCACCTGCACGCTCAGCTTCTCCTTCGGGAAGAGCAGCTTCACCAGCAGTGGGAAATCCTGCCCCGCCAGCGCTGCCCCCAGCAGCGCCGTGCGCTGCCGCCGAGTAATGTCCGCCAGGCTCAGGCCCTTCAGCGGCCCGGTATCGGCGGTGCACATCTCACCCGTCAGCCACACTTCGCCGATCGGCTCGCCCTCCGCCCGATAGTTGTACCAGGGCGACAGGTCGTGAAAGCCCCATGGCCGGGTGCGGAAGTAAGGAGCCAGTCGAAAGGGGGGTAGCGTCTCCATGTCTCCTTAGTATGCACGACCGCCCCATGGCGTCGCCCGGCAGCCAGGTACTTTCCGGTAGGATGAAGAAGATGCCCCGAATTCTGGTGACTGGCTGCGCCGGCTTTATCGGCTCCTGGCTGACGCAAACCCTCCTCGAGCGCGGCGCGACCGTCCGCGGCCTCGACAACTTCGAAACCGGCAAGCGCGAGAATCTCGCCGCTCTCAGCGGCTCCGAAAAAAGCGCAAACCAGGCTGAAACCGGTAAATCTCGGCCTGGCGGTTCATTCGAGTTCGTCCAGTGCGATCTGCGCGACGCCGAGGCTACCGCCCGTGCCTGCGAGGGAGTCGACTTCATCTTCCATGAAGCGGCGCGTCCATCCGTCTTCCGTTCCCTTGCCGATCCCCGCACCAGCCACACCGCCAACATCGACGGCACTTTCAACCTCCTCGAAGGCGCCCGCCTCGCCGGGGTCAAGCGCATCGTCTATGCGGCCTCTTCCTCGGCGTACGGTAACCAGCCCGGCTTTCCCCGCCGCGAAACCATGGTGCCCATGCCCATCGCGCCTTATCCGGTGCAGAAGCTCACTGGGGAGTTCTATATGAAGAGTTACTGGCAGATTTACGGGATCGAAACTATCTGCCTGCGCTACTTCAACATCTTCGGCCCCCGCCAGGTTCCCGACTCGCCCTACAGTGCCGTGATGGCCAAATTCACTCTGCAGATGATGCGTGGCGAGCGCCCCACCATCTTCGGCAACGGCGAGCAGGGCCGCGACTTTACCTACGTCGAGAACGCCGTCTCCGCCAATCTGCTGGCCATGGAAGCCCCTGCCGACAAGGTCGCGGGCCACGTTTTTAACGTCGCCTGCGGCGAACGCCATACCCTGAACGAAACCTTCGAGGTGCTGGCGGAGTTCCTGGACTTCCAGCAGCCACCCGTCTACGCGCCTCCGCGTCAGGGCGACATCGAGAACTCCCAGGCCGACATCTCGGCCGCCCGCGAAGCCTTTGGTTATGATCCCAAAGTTGATTTCCGGGAGGGCCTGCGCCGCACCGTGGCCTGGTACCGGGAGCAGTACGCGTCCGTCACCGTCTGACGGCGTCCGGCGTCAAAAGAGGAACGGAACCGCCTGAATTTGCGTAGACTGGAGCGATAGTCCCGGCTCAATCCGTACGTGTGTTCCGGAACCGCCGGGCCAAAGGACCTCTTTCCGCTCATGCAATTCGGCGAAGCGATCAAGGTGGCGCTCCAGTCCCTCTGGGCGAACAAGATGCGCACCGTGCTCACCACCATCGGTGTAGTGATCAGCGTTTCTTCCGTGATCGCCGTGATTACGCTGAGCAACGGCGCCAAGATGTTCGTCGTGAGAAAAATCCTCAGTCACGGTTCGGATACGCTCACCGTTACCCGCCTGCCCTCGGTCATCTTCAGCGGCGAAGAGTACATCAAGTACAACAAGCGCAAGAACATCAACTACGACGACTACCTCTACCTGAAGCAGACCTGCACTCGTTGTCTCAGCATCGGTGCTGCGGTGAGTTCCTCTGGTAAGGTCGTCAGCGGTAAGCAGTCCACCACCAACACCTCCGTCAACGGCTGGACCGCCAATATGGTTGAGATCGAGGACCTCAACGTCGTCGAAGGCCGCACCCTGACGCCGATGGACGACGAAATGGGGACCCACGACATTGTCGTCGGCTACGATATCGTCGATAACCTGCTGCCCAATATGGATCCCATCGGCAAGGAAGTACGCGTCGATGGCGAGGTCTATACCATCGTCGGCGTCGGCGAACGCAAGGGCGAAGTCTTCGGCCAGAGCGAGGACAACTACGTCGACATGCCGCTCAGCACCTACCTGCACACCCATGGCGAGCATGAAAGCGTCGAGATTTCCGCCAAGGCCGGCGCGGCTCCCGGCGCGCTCGACAACCTCATCGACGAAGTGCGTGCTCTCATGCGCGCCCGGCGGCACGATCTCATCGGGCAGGAAGACAGCTTCACCATTCAGACCAACGACACCTTTATCAGTCTCTTCAACCAGATCACGGGGATGTTCGCATCGGTCATCATCGGTATCGCCTCCATCTCCCTGGTGGTTGGCGGCGTCGTCATCATGAACATCATGCTGGTCTCGGTCACCGAACGCACCCGGGAGATCGGCATCCGCAAAGCGCTCGGCGCCCGCCGCAACGACGTGATGCTCCAGTTCCTCATCGAGTCGGCCGCCATGGCCCTGCTCGGCGGCTTCTTTGGAATTGTGCTCGGTGTCGGCGTGGCCGAAGGTGTCACCTCGATCGTCGGCTTCCCCTCGGCTGTAGCTGTCTGGTCGGTGCTGCTGGGACTGTTCGTTGCCCTCAGCGTCGGGATCTTCTTCGGCGTCTATCCGGCGCGCAAGGCGGCGCTTCTCGATCCTATCGTCGCGCTGCGCGCGGAGCTATAACCATGGCACTCAGCGACTCCCGCGAATCCGTCCGCATGGCGATGTCAACCCTGCGCTCCAACAAGCTGCGCTCCGGCCTCACCATTCTCGGCATCGTCATCGGCGTAGCCACGGTCATCACCATTTCCTCGGTCATCAACGGCGTCAACAATCGCGTCGCCGACATCGCCAGCCAGTTCGGCACCAATGTCCTGTGGCTCTTCCGCTGGAACTTCATCGGTATCCGCCCCACTGCCGAGATGCTGGCCCGCAAACAGTTCTCGCTCGACGATGCGGCTGCCGCCGCCAGGCTGCCCCATGTCGTGGCCGTCAATGCCGGCCGCCAGTTTGCCAACTGGGATCTCGGCGTCGGCTACGTCGCCGTGCGCTACAAGGGCAAGACCATCCAGAACACTACCCTCGAAGGCGATCTGCCCTCCTTTGCCGCCGTCGACGACGTCCAGTTCCAGGAGGGGCGTCCCTTCACCGAAGCCGATGAGTTTCGCCGTGCCAATGTCTGCGTCCTCGGCCACGACACCGCGGAGAAGCTCTTCGGCACCGAAGATCCCATCGACAAAAATGTCGAAATCAACGGCGACGTCTTCACCGTCATCGGCGTTCTCGATAAGTTCAAACAGCTGTTCGGCGGCGGCAGCAATCCCAACGACAACAAAGTCGTCTTCCCCATGAGCACCTTCCACAAGATCCACCCGGAGATCCTCGACACCATCATCACCGTCAAATACGACGACGCGAAGAATAAGTCCATGGTCACCGAGGAGTTGCGCATGCTCATGCGCGAGCGCCGGCGCGTCCGTACCGAAAAGGACGACGACTTCTCCATCTTCGGCCCCGACAACATCCTCTCGCTGTGGTCTCAGATCACGGCTGGCCTGGTCATTTTCATGTTCGCTGTCTCCAGCGTCGGCCTCCTCGTCGGCGGTGTCGGCGTCATGAACATCATGCTGGTCTCGGTCACGGAGCGAACCCGGGAGATCGGTGTCCGCAAAGCCATCGGCGCCACCAAACGCAATGTCCTTGTGCAGTTCACGGTCGAGGCGATGACCCTCTGTGCCCTTGGCGGCGTCATTGGCATTGCCGTCGGAACCCTGATCACGCTCGCTGTCCGCTACGGAGTGCGCTTCCCGGCCAGCATGTCGACCCTCTGGACCGTCATTGCTTTCATCGTCTCCTGCGGCATCGGTTTGGTCTTCGGCATTTACCCGGCCTGGAAGGCGGCGACCCTCGATCCCATCGAAGCCCTGCGCTACGAATAGCGTGGCTGGACGGGCAAGGGAAATCCCTCCCGATTGCCGCGAGCCGCGAGGAATGTCATCCTCGAAAGATGAAGATCAGAACCCGCCTCGCTGTAGTCGCATGCCTGGCGATCGCATTTTCCTGCTCCTGCATCGCCCAGGGCCGCTCCCCCCTGGATCAGGGTTACTGGCGTCCCGAGAGCAACACTGCCCGGTCCATCACCGGCGATATCTCCATTGCTGAAGCCAAAATCACCATTGGTTTCAGTGGCTATGTGATCGCCCAGATCCGCGCGCTTCAGCCCGCCGAAGCCGGTGCAGCCTTTGATGTGGACGTCAGTGCCCCTGGGAACGGCAACCTCTACCGCACCAGCATCCCCGCCGGCAAGCGTTTCTCCCACCACAACACCCTCTGTGGGAGCGACGATACCCAGTGGATCGCCACCTGGGTGACCGGCAACACCATGCAGATGGCGCTCTTCTCCGGGGAAAAAATGCCTGCCCTGACCCGCGATGCGCTGAACAACTCTACCAATCTCTGCGGAACCTACGCCTACACGCGCTGAATCCAGCGGCCAGCAGGCAGCCGCCAGTTCGAAGCTGGAAGCCAGTAGCCAGCGGCCAGTAGCCGAGCGGGTCCCTGACCGCGTTTCCCCTAAACCCTAAACGCTAAACGCTAAACCCTCTACCCTGACGGCTTCCCGCTTCCGGCTTATTTCTGCCTTCCCGCGGACGAATGCATTATCATAGGAGCACCTGGCGGGATTTCTCCGTCTAACCACTATGTCCAGAAGCTTCCGGCACGCCGTCCTCGGCATCTCCATCGCTCTCATCCTTGTCGTTCTGCTGGGAGGCTTCGGCCCCGCGGGCGTCAGCGCCAGCCAAAGTGACGGCGCGTACCGCCAGATGGGCGTCTACGAGGAAGTGCTGCACAAGATTCAGACCGACTACGTCACGGATCCGAACATCCAGAACGTGACCACCGGCGCCCTGCACGGCCTGCTCGAGTCCCTCGATGCCGACTCCAGCTACCTTACCCAGGCGGAGTACGCCACCTACCTCGCGCACCAGCATGAAGGCCAGGCGCAGATCGGGATGGATGTTTCGAAGCGCTATGGCTACGGCAGCGTGATCACCGTCATCCCCAACAGCCCTGCGGCCAACGCCCACATCGAGGACGGGGATCTGATCGAATCCATCGGCGGCGTTTCCACCCGGGAAATGTCGGTCGCTATGATCCGCCTGCTGCTCGAGGGCAAGCCCGGCACCACCGTCAGTTTCGAACTGGTTCGCCCCCGCAAGCCCGAGCCGGACGACCTCACTCTCACCCGGGCGAACGTCGTTCCTCCGTCGATGAGCCAGCAGGTTTACGAAAACTCGACCATCCTCTACGTGAAGCCCGGGATCCTGATTCGCGACCGGGTCGATGAAGTGATCGCCCGCCTGCGTCAGATGCAGAAAGACGGCAACAAGAAGGTGCTGCTCGACCTGCGCGACGATGCCGAAGGCGATCCCCAGCAGGGCATTCGTCTCGCGAATGCGTTCCTGCAGTCCGGAACCATCGCTTCGCTCCAGGGCCAGACCGTCCCGACCCAGACCTTTACCGCCGATGCTTCGAAGTTCGTCACTTCCGCGCCTCTGGTCGTGCTCATCAACCATGGCACGGCGGGCGCAGCGGAGCTGGTGGCGGCCGCCATCCACGACAACAAGCGCGGTCAGGTGGTCGGGGACCGGACCTTTGGCGAGGGCGCCGAGCAGAAGACCTTCATGCTGCCCGATGGAGCGGCTCTGCTGCTCACCATCGCGAAATACGAGTCGCCTGCGGGTAAGAAAATTGAGGACGATGCCGTCACTCCCGACGTGGCCGTCTCGCAGAGCCCCGATCTGAACGTGAGCGACAATGGCACACCGCAGGAACCTCGCCCCGACGATCAGCTCACTAAAGCGCTGGCGATCCTGAAGCAGAAGAGCGCGTAACCAGGCGGAGGCCGGGTTTTTCGATTCTGAGACGATCTTCCGGATTTGTTTTCTGAGTGCGGAAACGCTCTGCGGAAAGTCGTGCATTTCCGCAGTCCCCAAGCGTAACCTCATAGGTTGAACCTCATCACTCCATCGTCCTGGGAGAACGACCCGTCGGATGGATCAGGCTTTCAGCCTGGCGCCGGTGGCCGTAAAATCGCAGGCAGCCTGGCCATCGCTTTTCTGGTGGTGCTGGCCGCCGCCGCCGGCTCTCTCGCCGGCCTCATGCTGGTCTACTCGGTGAACCTGCCGCAGATCGCCGAGCTGGAGCATTACCGCCCCTCCACCACCACCGAGCTTTATGACGTTCACGGCCGCAGTTTCGGCTCCTTTGCCCTCGAACGCCGCGTCGTCGTCGGCTACAACGACTTTGCCCCCGTCCTGCGCCAGGCGGTGATCTCCACTGAAGACCGCGATTTCGAAAGCCACTGGGGCATCAATCTATTCCGTGTTGCAGGAGCTGTCTGGCACGATCTGGTCTCCAAAGGCCGCGCGCAGGGTGCTTCGACCCTGACCATGCAGCTCGCGCGCAACCTCTTCCTCTCCAACGAGCGCACCGCCTCACGCAAGCTGCAGGAAATCTTCCTCTCCCTTCAGATCGAGCACGCCTTCACCAAAGAACAGATCTTCACCCTCTACGCGAATCAGATCTACCTCGGCAGCGGTGTCTACGGTTTTGAAGCCGGCGCGGAGTACTACTTCTCAAAACACGCCAACCAGCTCACCCTGCCCGAGGCCGCGCTGCTGGCCGGTCTTCCCAAAGGCCCGGCCGAGTTCTCCCCAATCCTCAATCCCGAGCGCTCCTTCCGCCGCCGCAACGTGGTCATCGATGCCATGCTTGAGGATGGCCAGATCACCGCAGCCGAGGCGGAGGCCGCCCGCTCCGCGCCGCTCGGGCTGCACATCGAACCTCCGCCCAACAGCATCGCCCCGTGGTTTGTCGAAGAAGTCCGCCGCGAGCTGGAGCGCCGCTTCGGCACCGAGGAGGTTCACGCTGCCGGCCTCAAGGTCTACACCACCCTCGATCTCGACCTGCAGAATGCTGCGAACCAGGCTGTCCTCAACGGCCTCGCCGCCTACGAACGCCGTCACGGCTGGCGCGGGCGTCTTCTGAATGTCGTCGCCGGCGGCCTCGACGTGGACAACTTTAAGCATCCGGACTGGAGCATTCCACCCACCTCAGGCACGTATCTTCACGCAGTGGTCACCGGGATCCTGCCCTATCAGGTCACGGCTCGGATCGGGGACCACCAGCTCATCCTCACCGCGGAAGACTGGGCCTGGACCGGTTTCCACACCGGCGACCAGTTTCTGCACGTCGGTGACCTGATCTACGTCCACATCACTGGCCAGGACGGCAACCTGCTCCACGGCACCCTCGAACAGGATTCCGGCGTTCAGGGATCACTCTTCGCGATGGACAACACCACCGGCGATGTTCTGGCCCTCGTCGGCGGACGCGACTTCAACCTTTCGCAGTTCGACCGCGCCACCCAGTCCGAACGCCAGACCGGCTCCTCTTTCAAGCCCTACGTCTATACCGCCGCGGTCGAGGACGGCCTCACGCCGCGGGACACCATCGTTGACGCGCCTGTCTCGTTTGGTTCCTGGACGCCCCACAATTACGACGGCAAGTTCAAGGGCCGCATCTCGCTGCTCGAGGCGTTCGCCGACTCGCGCAATATCCCCGCTGTCGAACTGGCCAGCCGCGTCGGCATCCGTAAGGTCATCGCTACGGCCCACGCCTTTGGTGTTACCAGCAATATCCCCGCCTATCTGCCCATCGCCCTCGGCTCTGCCGAAGTCACCCTCGAGCAGCAGGTTGCCGCCTACGCTGTGTTTCCCAACGATGGCATACGCATCGCCCCGCGCCTGGTGCGCCGCGTGGTCAGCGCCGACGGCATTCCATTCCCGGATCAGTCGCCGGCCGTCAATGAAGTCATCTCGCAGAAGACCGCCCGCACCATGATGACCTTCTTCCGCGGCGTCACCAGCGAGGGAACTGCGGCTTCGCTCGCCGCTCTGCACCATCCCCTTGGTGGCAAAACCGGAACCACCAACGACTTCACCGATGCCTGGTTTCTGGGCTTCTCGCCCTCGGTCACGTGTGGGGTGTGGGTCGGCTACGACGACCGCCAGTCCCTTGGCGACAAGGAAACGGGAGCTCGCGCGGCTCTGCCGCTGTGGACCGACTTTATGAAGTCCGTCATCGCCGCCAGCCCCGACGAGGCCTTCCCCGGCGAATCGCCCGCTCCACCCACGCCGGCCTCGCGCCAAACCGCGGCCCTGGTCCGGCCCCACTGAGGCGGCCCGACTACCCGAATCAGGCTGCCCTATGTCTCGATTTTGAACTGGGAAGTATCGCCAGCCTAGGGCCTGTTAACACTACTGGAATGGATGGCGTTGCGAGCGAAAATCGGGCCAGACGAGGCCGAGTCCGAAGGCTGAAGCAATTCTCCTCAATCGATTCCCGCGGGAGGGGTCGCTGTGCGCAGCCTTCTTCGAGGAAGGCTGCATCCAGTTGCTCTCTCGCCGCAGACGGCAGGAGGAGAATTGCTTTGTGGCGGCCCCACTGTCGAGGGCGAGAACAAAGTATGGCCCGATTTTCGCCGCAACCCGAAGGGACGGGGCCAGTTTTCCCGATTTCTTTGTCGTTCGTCGCTAACAGACGCCCGGTATGGGTCGCTCCTCTCTCCGCGAACTCGTAAAAACTGGCTCCCGTCGCCGCCATCCCAGTAGTGCTAACAGGCCCTAAGCTCTTCGTCAACGGCTGCTACAAGACAAAGACCCGCAGCATCCACCACACCAGCAGCAGTGCGATCACGGCGAGAATAGCGTGGCCAATCCACTGGCCAGGGGTTTGCGGTCTGCCAAATCGAAACATCTCCCGATCCTATACCGCATCTAGATGTTTGATCCGCAAGCAGCGTGATCCACACGCCGTCGCGACCTCCGTCTTGTACCCCGATTCATCAGGGAAGAGATGGCATACAAACTCAGGAGGAATGAAGAATGAGTGGCCGCACAGCCGAAGCCAGTCCAGCTCTCCGGAAATACCGCTGCGCCCAGCCCACATCGCGCATGATCTGCGCTCTGAGCTCTTCTGGGGAAGGGAAGCGCCGCTCATCGCGAATCCTCGCCAGGAAGCAAAGCTCCAAAGGTGTGGTTTCGGTTAGCTCCACCGGCGGGGGACCATCCAGCAGGTGCGACTCGACGGCAAACCCCGCGTCGTCAAAGGTGGGCCTCACCCCAACGTTCGTGGCGGCATCGAAGACCGGTGCTTTCGGACCATCCCCGATTCGCACCCGCGTGGCATACACCCCATGCGGCGGCAGCAGCTCCGTATAAGGCGCCAGGTTGATCGTTGGCGTCTTCAGCTGTGTGCCCACCCCGCGTCCCCGCGCCGGCGTAGAGCACACCGAGAATATCCGCCCCAGCAGCGCTCGCGCCATGCTCATCTGCCCGGCACCAATCCGCCGCCGCACCTCGCTGCTCGAAACCGGAACGCCTCGAACCTCCAGCGATCCGTGCGAGACCACGCTGAAGCCGAGGTGCCGTCCCAGCACTTTCAAATCCTCAATGCCTGCAGCCGCATCGTGCCCAAAGCGGAAGGTGTCGCCCTCATGGACCTCGACGACCCGTAGTCCATGACACAGCACGCCTTCCGCAAACTCCTGCGCCGACTGCATCGAGAACTCCCGCGTGAACGACAGCACGACCGTGGCGTCCAGGCCCGTCTGAGCCAGTAGCTGCAGCCGCTGCGGCATGGGCGTGATCAGCTTCGGGGCTCGCTCCGGATGAAGCAGCGCCACCGGATGCGGATCGAAGGTCACGGCAATGGCCCGCGCTTCCAGCAGCCGCGCCCGCTGCAGCACCCGCCCGATGATCTCCTGGTGTCCCCGGTGCACGCCGTCAAAATTGCCAATAGCCGCAACGGTTCGCGGCACGTCGGCTGGCAATTCGGCAATGGATCGAAAAATCTGCATCTCGAAAGTTGCTCAACGCTAATCGCTAAACGCTGCGAGCCACCAGCTTCCAGTTTCCTACAGTTCAAACGGGATTCTCAGCCCGTCAAATCCCAGCCGCACGTGTTCCGGAAACTCGGCTTCGGTCGTCGCATGATCCACCTCGTGCGACATATGCGTGAACCAGGCCTGTCGCGGCTGTATCCGCTCTACCCAGCGCAGCCCCTCGTCGATGGTTGCGTGGCTGGGATGTGGTTGCGGCCGCAGCGCATCGAGGATCAGCACATCCAGCCCTTTCAGCAGCGGCAAACTCGACTCGGGAATGCTGCTCATGTCGGTCAGATACGCAGCCGACCCAAAGCGAAATCCTGCCACCTCCAGATCCCCGTGCATCAACGGAATCCGCTGGAAGCGCATGCCCAGCACCTCGGCGCTTTCGGTCCCTTCCAGCCGCCGCAGTTCCACCCGGGCGCGCGTCGGATAGGTCGCATTGGCCGAGAAGGTGTAATCGAAAACCCTCCGCAGGATCCGGTCCGTCTCCGCGTCCGCATAAAGGGGCAGGGAAGCCGGTTTGAGGTGAAAGCTGATCGGTCGCAGATCGTCCATGCCCATGATGTGATCGGCATGGGCATGCGTGTAGAACACCGCGTCGACGTGGTAGATCTTCTCGCGCAGCGCCTGCTCGCGAAAGTCCGGCCCGGTATCGATCAGCACCGTGTGCGCCGGACGAGGGTCGCGTTGCGCCTCCTCACGATCCCACTGGATCGCGATCGAAGGCCGCGTCCGCCGGTTGCGCGGATCCGTGGAGGTGCATACTGCACAGTCGCATCCCAGCGTGGGAACGCCCATGGAGGTGCCGCTGCCCAGAAAGATGATTTCCGCTCGCATCCGCTCCGCGACTTACTTCTTTCCGTTGCCTGGACGCTGCGCCGACTGCGCGATGGCGTTGGTAATTTCCAGAAACATCATGCGCAGTTCGAAGAGCACATTCTGCAGAGTGGCTTCTTCCTTCGGTGTGAGATTCCCTTTCGTCTTCTCCTGCAGCAGAGCCAGCATGTCGATGCTTTGCCGTGCTCCCAGAATATCGATGCGAGGCTTCTGCCCTGGCTCGGTGCCGGCTCCCATCGAGATCATGGCGGAAACATAGAACGACTGGATGACGTGCTCGAAGCTCACCACGCCGGTTGCGCCCATCCCGGGATTCGCCTGGCGCAGCATATCGTCAAGCTGCCGCGACGACTCCTGGTAGGCTGCATCCTGCTCCGCCGTCTCTTTGGCGGAGAACTGCGGCACTTCCGCCTCATCGAGCGCTTCCTCTTCAACCGGTTCCCCCGTGCTCACTTCGTCCTCGCTGTTCGCCGGAGAGGGCATGGTGACGAGGTTATCGGCGGATTTCCGCTCGTCCTGCTGCGGAGATTCTGCTTTGTCCGCCTCTCCCTCGCGGAGGTCTCCTTCGACGGTGAATTTGCGCCGGTCCGTTACCGTAAACGTGGGGTGTTTCTCATCCATATACACAGTTCTCCGGGGATCAGAAATTCAGGAACTAACAAGTGAGTTCGGGGGCCCTGCCAGAGGCACTACTGTGCCGCTGTCATACGTGATGGGTACATTCTCTTTCTCGCTGCGCTCGAGAGCTTCCACGCGGACGACTCCCAGCGCCAGCGTCTTCGTAAGTCCAGGCAAGTCAAACGTGGCCACGCTGGTCAGTTCACCGACCGCCGCACCCTCCGAGCGAAGCTCGATCTTTTCTCCCGGACCCAGCCGGAGCGCCACTCCGGACAGTTCGAACTGCCGCAACGCACGATGCACCGTGGCCCGCGCGCGGATCCGCTCAACGATTTCCTGCCCGATGTAGCAGCCTTTGGTGAAATTCAGCGCCAGCGGCAGATTCACCTCCTGCGGCAGATGCTTGTCGCTGAAGTCCGCGTCATAGAGCGGCACGCCTTCGAGTATCCGCAGGCTTTCCAGCGCTCCGACTCCGCAGGGAGTCGCACCTGCCCCAATCAGCGCCTTCCAGACAGTCAGCACCTGCCCGGCAGGTAGGTGAATTTCAAAGCGCGGCACCAGGGGATGGCCCGCGTGGGCAATCACCGTAACCTCTGCGTCTGCAATCTGTGCAGTGCGAAACGTGCCCGATTCCGGAGCAGCCGAACCCAACTTCGCCAGAACCTCCGCCGCCTGCGGTCCGGCGATCCCCAGCGCCGGCGGCGGCGGTTCTAACGCTTCGAGCTTTACGTCGTCCATAATGATGTAGCGGCGCAGGTGCGTCAGGAGGCGTTCGGACTGAGAGCGATCGGTTTCCAGAAGCAGAGATTCGTCGCTGCAGTAGACATCGGCATCACCCTGGATGCGGCCCTGCGGGTTGAGCACCAGGGTATACGCGACCTGCCCCGGGGCCAGGCCTTTGACCGTCTGCGTGATCATGCCGTTCAGCCAGCGAACCCGGTCTTTTCCGGTTGCGTGCACGATCGTCCGGTAGCCCAGATCGAAGACGCCGGCTCCGGCAAGCAGGGCCTGCAGTTCGGAGGTTATTCCCGCAAATCCGACCGGCGTGCGTGCTCCGCGATGCATCTTCAGTTCCAGAGCGGAGGCCTCGCCTGCTAAAAGAGAAGCTGCCAGAGGCGTGGTTTCAGGCGCTTCTGCTACCGTCGCATCAGGAATCTGTACCGTCTGGCTCATACGAAAATTATATTCTCGCGGGCGCTCACTCTGTTCCGCGGGACACTTCGCCGCGAATGGCGAAAGGATCTTCAATGTCGACAAAGATCAATGCCTGGTTTGACCTGCGTTTCGCCGCACTGCTGCTGATCGCCACTGTTGCCGCAGCCCAGACCACCCCCGGCGCTCCCGCTCCCACCCAGCCGCCCCCGGGCCAGCAGCAGAGCAAGTCCGAAAACCAGGCCAGGCCGGAGACCCACATCACCCCTGAGCAGGCCAAAGAGCTTTTCGCGGCCGTCCATCCGATCCTGCAATTCGCATCGGATGACACGAAACTGCCCATCAAGCGCGAGGTCAAGCCGCATCTCACCACCCGCTCCGAAGTGGAGAAGTACCTTCTCGAGAAGATGAATGACGACAAGGACGCCAAACGCATGGAGCGCTCCGAAATCGTCCTCAAGAAATTCGGCCTCATCGATCCGGACTTTCAGCTGCGGCCCTTTCTGGTCAAGCTGCTCGACGAGCAGATCGCCGGTTACTACGACAGCAAGACCAAAACGGTGAACCTGCTGGACTGGATCGAGCCCGAGCAGCAGAAGCCGGTCCTTGCCCACGAGCTCACCCACGCCCTCCAGGATCAGCGCGTCGATCTGGACAAATGGCAGAACCAGACCAGCGACGACATCTCCCACAACTTTGCCGAAGACCGTAAGCACGTCGCCACCGATGAGGACGACACCGCGCGCGAAGCCGTTCTCGAGGGCCAGGCGATGGCGGTGTTTGTCGATTACAGCCTCGCCCCCGTCCACAAGAGCCTGCGCAGCTCGCCGCAGATGGTTGAGAACCTTCTCGACACCATGACCGGCAACGGCGATGCCGATGATCCCGTGCTGGCGCGCGCTCCTCTTCTGCTGCAGGAATCGCTGCTCTTTCCCTACAAAGATGGGTTGAAGTTTGAAGCCGCACTCATGGCTGATTCGAAATCATCCGGCAGCGCTTTTGGCTCAGTGCTCGACCGGCCACCCGATTCCAGCTACGAGATCATGAATCCGCACGCCTACGAGCAGGAGGTTAAAGTGCCTCTGCTCAACATGCCCGACATCCATCCGGTGATCGATGCGGACTACAGCCCCTATGACATCGGCGTAATGGGCGAGTTGGACGTGCGCATCCTGGCCGAACTTTTCGGCGGCAAAGAGCTGGCTGAAGAGCTGACTCCGGCCTGGGACGGAGGCATCTACTACGCGGCACAGAAGAAGAATGCGCCGGATAAGAGCTCCACCGCCTCAGTTGCGCTCCTCTACCTGTCGCAGTGGAAGTCCCCGGAATCCGCCGCCGCCTTCGTCAAGATGTACGACGACGAGCTGAGCAAGAAATATTCGCAGGTCACGCGCGATCCCCAGGCCGAAACCAGCTCCGATGAGCAGGTCTACAACACCAGCGAAGGGCCGGTGCTGATCGTCACCAGCGGCAACGACGTCTTCACCAGCGAAAGCTTCGACCTGCCCACCGCCCGCAAGCTGCAGCTGCTCATGCTCGGCGCACAGCAGTCAGGCGGCAGCCAGGTCGCGTTGAACGATGCCGCGTCGAACCATGCCGGGTCGAACCATGCCGCTCCGGCCAGCGATCTCACCGGCAGCATGATTCACTTCATGGCCGGCTGCGGCATGATGAAGGTCGTGCTCCCGCACTAACGTTTTGAAGTTTTCGTTCGGAAAGAAAAAGAGAGACCTTTTCGCCGAGCCATCGTATTCTGTTCTTCCCCCGAACCCAGGAGGGTCAGAGCGCGATGGCTATAAGCGATCCGGTTGGTGAGATAGCGGGGAGTGCGACGACAGGTGAAGCAAACGACGGCTTGTACCCGAATCAAGACGGTCAGGCCTCGCCATTCGAGACGCTGAATCTCGCTTCTCCCATGTTCAATATTCACCCCAACCCAGAGGGAATTGGCGGTTGGCTCGTTCTTGTCGCGGTCGGTCTGGTGGTCACTCCATTTTTGCTGATTCGTTATTTGGTGCTGGACTACCATTCACTCAAATTTCCGACTCGTGCCTTTATCGGCCTGAGAGTACCGGGTCTGCCGACCTTGATTGGTCTGGAATTCTTTGATAATGCAGTTCTTCTGGCTGGCCTGGCATTCCTCATCGTCCTGTTCTTCAGAGAGAAGCGACAGTTCCCCAGAATCTATCAATTCTGGATGGCCTTTGCTCTGGTGAGCAAGATAGTAGAGCTCACACTGAGTTTTCATCTCGGTGCGGGCTCTTCGTGGGAAGGAACGGCGAACGTGGTGGCCAACTTGCATTCGAAACTGGGTTTTGGAGTCTTCGAGTCACTGATCGCTGCAATTGTTTGGATCAGTTATTTCGAAGTATCGGAAAGAGTGAAGGCGACCTTCGTTCACTGATCATCCGGTCTATCCTTTTTGGCGCCATTTATACTGAATTCCTGCGTTCATCTTCAGCGCACCAGCCGCGGAGACCGGCTCGATGAATCTCCGTCAGTAGTGGCGCGCATCATGCGGGAGCCAGTTTGCAACAAGCAGAAATCGGAATCATCGGCGGCAGCGGCCTCTACTCCATGCCTGGCCTCACAGCCGTCCACGAAGAGCATGTCTCCACTCCCTTCGGCGATCCCAGCGATGCCTTTGTCCTCGGTGACCTCGAAGGCCGCAGGGTCGCCTTCCTCGCCCGCCATGGACGCGGCCATCGCATCCTTCCCTCCGAGATCAACTTCCGCGCCAACATCTACGGCATGAAGCAACTGGGCGTGGATCGCATTCTCTCCGTCTCCGCCGTCGGCTCGCTCAAAGAGGAACACCGCCCAGGCGACTTCCTGGTTCCCGACCAGTTCATCGACCGCACCTTCCACCGCGTCTCGACCTTCTTCGGCGACGGTATCGTTGCTCACGTCGCCTTCGGTGATCCCGTCTGCGGCTCGGTGGCGAAGGTTATCGCCAGCGCGTGTACCGCCGAGAATGTCACGGCGAAATTCGGTGGCACCTACGTCTGTATGGAAGGCCCGCAGTTCTCTACCCGCGCCGAATCGAACCTCTACCGCAGCTGGGGCGCCGACGTCATCGGCATGACCAACCTGCAGGAGGCCAAGCTCGCCCGCGAAGCGGAAATCTGCTACGCCACCGCCGCCATGGTCACCGATTACGACTGCTGGCACGAAGGCCACGACGATGTCACCGTGGAGCAGATCGTTGCCGTCCTGAACCAGAACGCCGCCAACGCCTGCCGCGTGATTAGCGCCGCTGTGGCCGCCATGCCGAAAGAGCGCGCCTGCTCCTGCGCATCGGCATTGCAATACGCCATCCTCACGACTCCCGAAGCCATTCCCGCCGCGACCCGCGAGCGCCTGGATCTGCTCATCGGCAAATATCTGAAGCACAAATAAACGCAGGAAAAGGGATCACATCGCATGGCCATTCTTGTAGTCGGCAGCGTCGCCTTCGACGCCATTGAAACTCCTTCGGGGCGCAGAGATCGCTGCCTGGGCGGCGCCGCCACCTATTTCTCGCTCGCCGCCAGCTACTTTACCGACGTTCGCGTCATTGGCGTTGTCGGTGAAGACTTCGGTGACGAGGAGAAAGCCGTCTTTACTCGCCGCAACATCGATACGCGCGGCATCGAGCACGTTCCCGGCAAGAGCTTCTTCTGGAGCGGCTCCTACATGAAGAATCTCAACGAGGCGCAGACGCTTAACACCGAGCTCAACGTCTTCCAGAGCTTTTCTCCCAAGATCCCCGCCGAGTATCAGGACAGCGAATTCCTCTTCCTCGCTAACATCGATCCCGTCCTCCAGGAAGAAGTGCGCCGCAAGATGCCGAAGGTGAAGATGGTCTGCGGCGACACCATGAATTACTGGATCAGGGACCACGCCGAGAACCTCGCCCGCGTGCTCAAAACCCTCGACGGTCTGCTCATCAACGACACCGAAGCCAAGATGCTCGCGAAGCAGAACAACCTGGTCCAGGCTGCTCGCAGCATTCTCGACATGGGCCCCAAAGTGCTCGTCGTCAAGCACGGCGAATACGGCGCGACCGCCTTCTTCGGCGACAAAACCTTCGCCAATGGCGCAAGCTCGACGCCCTTCCGCGCGCCCGCGCTGCCTCTCGCCGAGGTCGTTGACCCCACCGGTGCAGGCGACTCCTTTGCCGGCGGCTTCTTCGGCTACATCGCATCGCAGCCCGACCTCACGCCCGCCGTTTTCCGCCGCGCTATGTTCTACGGCGGCGTCATGGGCTCGTTTGCGGTCGAGCGCTTCGGCACCGAACGCCTGCAGCAGCTTGATCCCAAGGAAATCGAGGAACGCTTTGCGCTCTTCCGCCAGCTCTCGCACCTCGACTAAGCATTCAGCCGCCGCCGTTCCGGACCTCGCCCGCTCTCTGCGTCACGAGACCGTCTTCGCCGGAATGGTGGCGGCGCTGCTTTCTCTGCTGGCCTTCGCGTACTGCTATCCCCGCAACATGCTCCTGCTTTACGGGGACGCAGTCGCGCACCTGCACATCGCCCGACGCCTCATCGACTCGCTCAACCCCGGCATCCGCCAGATCGGCTCCGTGTGGCTCCCGTTCCCCCACGTTCTCATGATGCCCTTCGCCGCGAAGATGGCGTGGTGGCAAAGCGGCATCGCCGGCGCCATCCCGTCGATGATCTGCTACGTCCTCAGCGTGGCCGGCCTCTGGCGACTCGCCCGCTACTGGCTGCGGCCCGCCGGAGCCGTCGTCGCTGCACTGTTCTTCGCGCTCAATCCCGGATTGCTCTACATGCAGACCACCGCCATGACCGAGCCGCTCTTCCTCTGCCAAATGATCTGGTCGACGCTCTTCCTCGTGGCCTTCCTCCGCGCAATGGGAAGAGGCGATCATCAGTTCGCCGGCCGGTCCCTGGTGGCCTGCGGCATTGTTTTGGTTACCGCCATCTACACCCGCTACGACGGCTGGATCTTCGCCTGCTTCGTCTGGCTCATCGTCCTTCGCGCCTTGTGGCGCCCTCGCGCCTGGCGCACCCGCGCCGGCGGAGCCTTCGTGCTCTTCACCTGCATGCTGGCTGCCGCCCCCGTTATCTGGTTTGCCTGGAATGCACACCAGTACGGCGACTGGCTCGACTTCATGCGCGGCCCCTACTCCGCCAAAGCCATCGACGCCCGCACCTCCACCCCGGGCGCGCCGCACTATCCCGGCTGGCACAGCATGCGCGTCGCCGGACTCTACTTCCTCAAAGCCGCGGAACTCGGCGCGGTCCCTGTCCGCTGGGCCAATCTGCTCTTCGTCCTGGTCCTCGGCGGGACGGTAGCCGCCATCGTGAAATGGCGCAGGCGCTTCATCCTGCCTTTCCTGCTGCTCTGGATGCCGCTGCCCTTTTATGCCTACTCCGTTGCCTGGGGATCCGTGCCCATCTTCATCCCGCTGTGGTGGCCGCACTCCTTCTACAACACCCGCTACGGCATGGAGATGCTGCCCATCTTCGCGCTCTCCCTCGGCTTCCTGGTGGCGCGCCTCATCACCCGCGCCGAACATCGCTGGCCGCGCCATGCGCAGCTCATCCTGCTCGCCGCCATGGTGCTCATCATGGTCGACTCCATCCGCCTGATGCGCACCACGCCTTTGGTCCTCGGCGAAGCCATCGCCAACTCCCGCACCCGCGTTCCCTTCGAAGCCGCCTACGCGCGCGCCCTTGACCAGCTTCCGCGCGAAGGCATGATCCTTGTCTGGACCTCAGACCACATCGGCGCCTTTCAGCGCGCCGGCATCCCCCTGCGCCGCACCATCAACGAAACCGACTACTACCAGTGGAAGGCCGCGCTCGAACATCCTGCGCAGTCGGCCGCCTGGGTCATCGCCGCCGATCACGATGCCGTCGCCCAGGCCGTTGCCGCGCATCCCGCGGGGCTGAAACTCATCGACATCGTGTGCTCCACCGGTCAGCCCTGCGTGAAGTTTTACCGCTCCACTGTCGTTGGCCAGAGTGATAGGATCAGGCCAAAGTGACCCCGACTTTCATTTCTGCCTGCGCGCGAACGGAACGGATACCGGCCTTCATCCAGATGGACCGCGGCGCGGTCGTCCAGAATCTCGAGCCGGAGAACAAATAGATGCGCTTCGCCAAAGCCCACGCCTGCGGCAACGACTTTCTCATTGTCGAGGGTCCGTGCGACGTTGAACTGGCGAAGAAGCTGTGTGACCGACATTCAGGCATCGGTGCCGACGGCGTCGAGTTTCTGGAGAACGACACCATCCGCCTCGCTAACGCCGATGGCTCCATCGCCGAGATCTCCGGAAACGGCACCCGCTGCGTGGCTGCGTGGCTCGCGCACACCCGCAACGCCGCTCCCGGCGACACCATTACTCTTGCCACCGATGCCGGCCCGCGCGCGTGCCTCATCGTCTCTGCCGAAGGCAATCATTTTCAGATCGCCGCCGGCATGGGCATCCCCGAAGTTACCCCGATGCAGGTCACTCTCTCCGACAAGACCATCGTCTACGGCATCCACGTTTCTACCGGCAATCCCCACTTCGTCATTGTCGTCAACGACGAAAACTTCCGCGCCCACAGCCGCGGCTGGCACGAACTGGGCCGCGAAATTTGCTTCCACAAACAGTTTCCGCAGCAGATCAACGTCGAGTTTGTCCGCATCGTGCGTGCCGATGAAGTTGACATCCGCATCTTCGAGCGTGGCGTCGGCCCCACCACCTCCTCCGGCACTGGAACCTGCGCCAGCGCGGCCGCAGCCATCGCTCACTGCGGCGCGAAATCTCCGCTGACGGTGCATGCTCCCGGAGGCTCGCAGCTCGTCGAGTGGGCGGGTCCGGGCAGCGAGATGATCCTCACCGGCCCCGCGGAGCTTATCGCGGCAGGCGAGGTCTTCGTTTGAGAGCGATTCCCCAAATACCTAGTGTCGAGGCACGAATGCGCTTTGAAGGGGCACGACTTCAGTCGTGCCATAAAGATCGCAGGAGTGTCGGGGCTTTAGCCCCTGAGGGGCGCCGTTGAAGCTCCTCAAACCTCCATCGCTTCTGCCCGGTGCCCGCATCGCCATCGTGGCCCCGGCCAGCAGCGCCAAACCCGAGCGCATTACCGCTGGCGTTGCCGCCCTGCGCGCCCTCGGCTACAACGTTGTCCTCTCTGATCACGCCCGCGGCAAGCATGCACCCTACTTCTCCGGAACCCCCGAAGAGCGACTCGGCGATCTCCACGCCGCTTTTGCCGATCCCACGATTGCCGCCATCATTTGTACCCGCGGCGGTTACGGATCGAACTACCTCCTCGACAAGCTCGACCTCGATCTGATTCGCGCCCATCCCAGGCCGCTTTTCGCCTACAGCGATATGACCACCCTGCAAACCTGGCTGCTCGATCAGCTTGGCCTTGTCTCCTTCCACGGACCCATGGCCGCCGCCGATTTTTATCTCCAGGACGGCGTCGACCTGGCCAGCTTCCACGCTGCTATATCCGGCAGCCTGGTCGAGGCCGGCCCTGCTCAGGGTCTGCGCATCCTGCGTCCCGGCCGCGCCCGCGGCACGATGTACGGAGGCTGCCTCAGCATCCTCACCGCTGCTCTCGGCACACGCTATGCGCCTTCCACCGAAGGCAAGCTGCTCTTCCTCGAAGACGTCGGTGAACCGCCCTACCAGATCGATCGCATGCTCCGGCAGCTAATCCTTGCCGGCAAATTTGAAGGCGTGCGCGGCTTCATCTTCGGCGAAATGCAGGGTTGCGAATTCGACAGCACCCGCCCCGACCGCCTCGACGACGTGATCCTCCGCGTTCTCAAGCCCTTCGATGTACCCATCGCCATCGGCCTCCGCTCCGGCCACGTTTCGCGCGGTTGCGTCACACTGCCCATGGGCCTCGAAGCGGAGCTCATCCTCGATAACGATCAACCGTTGTTACGATATCTCGAACCTGCCGTCATCTCCCATCATGCCGTCAAATAAGCATATTCATCTCATCGGAATCTGCGGCACCGCCATGGCCTCACTGGCCGGCATGCTGCAGCTCAGGGGTCACCGTGTCACCGGCTCCGACCAGGCGGCTTACCCGCCCATGTCGAATCTGCTCCGCTCGCTGGGCATCTCCATCGCCGAGCCTTTTGCAGAGAAGAACCTCGAGCCTGCGCCCGACCTCGTCATCGTCGGCAACGCCATCTCACGCGGCAACGTGGAGCTGGAGTACGTGCTGGATCAGCACATCCCCTTCACCTCTCTGGCCCGCGTCGTCCACGATGAATTCATTCAGGGCCACGAATCGCTGGTGGTCGCCGGGACGCATGGCAAAACCACCACCACCAGTATGCTGGCCTGGATCTACGAAGTGGCCGCAAGTCGTCAGCCTGAACTCGCCCCGTCGTTCCTCATCGGAGGCGTCGCCGAGAACTTCGGCACCAGCTTTCAGCTGCGCGATGGCCGCCCGTTCATCATCGAAGGCGACGAGTACGATACCGCCTTCTTCGACAAGGGCCCGAAGTTCATGCACTATTTCCCCGATACGCTGATTCTCACCCACGTCGAGTTTGACCACGCCGACATCTACCAGGACCTCGATGCAGTGAAGACTGCCTTCAGGCGCCTCGTCAACCTCGTCCCGCGCCGCGGCCGCATCGTCGCCTTCGACGGCGCCGAAAACGTATCCGAATGTGTCAGCCGCGCTTTCTGTAACGTCGAACGTTACGGATTCCGCGAGGACTCCGCGTGGCGTCTCAAAGATCTCCGCTTTGAGCAGGGAATCAGCCGCTGGAGCATCCTCCATAACGGCAAACGCTGGGCCGACGTTGCGCTTCCCGTTGCCGGCGAGCACAATGCCCTCAACGCTACCGCCGCTGCGGCCCTCGCCGCCGGTCAGGGTGTTCCCGTTGAAGCGATCGTCGAAGCCCTGGCCAGCTTTCGCAGCGTCCGCCGGCGTCTTGAAGTCCGCGCCGAAGTCGATGGCATCACCATCATCGACGACTTCGCGCACCACCCCACCGCCATTCGCGAAACTCTTCGCGCTCTGCGCGCCGCCTACCCCGGCCGCCGGCTCTGGGCCGTGCTCGAGCCCCGGTCCAACACCCTGCGCCGCAACGTCTTTGAGCGCGAACTGGTCGAAAGCCTCGCGCTCGCCGACCGCATCCTCGTCGCAGGTGTCTTCCACTCCGAAAAGATCCCCGAGGGCGAGCGCCTGCACCCCGAAAAGATAGTCATTGCCCTGCAATCCGCGGGGCACGACGCGGCGCTGCTCGCAAATGCCGACGCCATTGTTACAAATTTGGCCTCACGAGCGGCTTCCGGAGACGTGATCGCCATCCTCTCCAACGGCGGCTTTGATGGCATCTACGAAAAGCTGCCTGCCGCACTCAAAAGGCGCGCTGAGGAAAGCTAACCCATGCTGGCCGCCATCATCCTGTTCTCCACGTGGATCGTGCTCGGCCTGACTGCGGCGATTATTGCCATTCCCTGGACGCTGCTCACCCGCGATATTGCGCTCATGTATCGCTGGGCAATGGCCATCGTTCGCATCGGGCTGCGCCTCGCCGGCGTTCGCGTCGAAGCCGTCTGGCAGCAGCCGCCCGATTCCGCGCGGCGCTACATCTTCCTCTCCAACCACGTTTCGAACCTGGATGCGCCGGTGCTCTTTCCGCTGCTGCCCGACCGCGCTGCCGCCTTCCTCAAGCGCTCGCTGATGAAAATTCCTGTCCTCGGCTACGGCATGCGCCTCGCCAACTTCATTCCCGTCGACCGCGATGGGCGCGTGGAAAGCGCCGTCGAGAGTGTCCAGGCCGCTGCGTGCGTCCTCGCCTCCGGCGTCCACATTCTCTCTTTTGTCGAAGGCACACGCTCGCGCGATGGCCGCCTGCAGCCCTTCAAGAAAGGTCCGTTCTATCTCGCCATGGACACCGATGCCCCTGTCCTGCCGGTGTCCATAAGCGGCACCGAGAGCATGATGAGGAAGGGAAGTCTGCGGATTTTTCCCGGCACGGCGCGTGTCGTCTTCCACGCGCCGCTTCAGCCCCGCGACTTTGCCACGCGCGAAGATCTGATGGAGGCCGTCCGCGCAGCCATCGCATCGGGACTGCCCGAATGGATGCGTTCCTGATCGGCCAGTTGCTACTTCACAACCGCGTTATAGCCGTCCGTCAACAGCCTGGCCCGCATGGCATTCGCCTGAGCCCGCATTTCATAAGGCCCCAGCTGAATATGCAGCAGCGCATCCTGCGGTTCCCGCCGAACCATAGCTGTATAGCCGTGCTTCTGCAGGGCGGTTACCAGGATATTGGCATCCTCCGGCACTCTCACCGCCGCGATCTGCACCACAAAGCTCGATCCCGCAGCAACGTTCTGGACCACGGCTGCCCGCTGTAATGAGGGAGCCGGCGGTTGCGCCGCAGGAGCCGTTACCGGCTGGGTTGCAGGCGTGGCAGGCACAATAACAGAGTGCGCGGCCGGTGCAGGCGTCGACAGCACTGCCGGTGCTGCCGCCGCCGAATGCGTCTCCGGATGCATTGTCGGCTCAGCCGCTGCTGTTCCGTCGCCGGTCGCCGCCTGCTCGCTGTCCGTCTCCGCGGGTGCTGCCGTCTCCGGCTGTACCGCGCTCAGGCTTTGCTCGGCGGAGGGCTTGGGAATATGGCTCTCCGGCGTCACTGCCGGTTCTGCCGATGCGGTCTCCGCCAGCAGGCGCGCCGAATTACCCCGCCCGACCGAGTATCCAAGGCCAAAAAACACCCCGCAGATCAGCACCAGTCCGAAGAAGATGCCCAGGATCGACCGCGTCCCCAGCGTGATCTCCTGATCCGAATCCGCGCTTTTTCGCGTCTTCCGCCCCAGCGTCTCGGTCTCTTCCTCTTCGCTTTCAAACAGGTATTTCATGTGCGCGCGCCTCTTGTTGCCTTACAACCCGCTATTTTGAATCTGGTGGCGTTATTTTTTGCCCGGTCGCCGCTCCGTGCCCCAGCAGCGAAATCAGCTCCATGGGCAGCGGGAAGACGATGGTCGTGTTCTTCTCCACTCCAATATCCGTCAGCGTCTGCAGGTACTTCAGCTGCAGGGTCACAGGCTGAGCCGCCAGCAAATCCGCCGCTTCCACCAGCCGCTGGGCCGCAGCAAATTCGCCCTCGGCGTTGATGATCTTCGACCGCTTCTCGCGCTCCGCCTCTGCCTGCTTGGCCATCGCCCGCAGCATGGACTCGGGCAGATCCACCTGCTTCACTTCCACGCTGACCACCTTGACGCCCCACGGCTCAGTGCGCAGGTCGATGATGGTCTGGATCCGCTGGTTCAGGGCATCGCGGTGCGAGAGCAGTCCGTCCAGCTCCACCTCACCCAGCACGGAGCGCAGCGTGGTCTGCGCAAACTGCGAGGTCTGGTAGACGTAGTTCGAAACCTCAATCACCGCTTTCGCCGGATCCAGCACCCGCATCGTGATGACAGCATTGACCTTAATGGTCACGTTGTCCTTGGTGATCACGTCCTGCGGCGGGACCTCCATCACTTCCTGGCGCAGTGAAACCCGCACCATCTGGTCCAGCGGCCGGAAGACCAGAATGATCCCCGGACCCTTCGGGGTCGGCAATGCCCGGCCCAGCCGGAAGATTACCCCCCGCTCGTACTCGCGCAGAATTTTGATGGAGTTCAGCAAATAAAGGATGATGACCGCAATAACAATCAGGACCGGCGTGCTGTACATGCGAGGGACCTCGAACGCCCGGCTGTGATTTTACGCTACCGGCGTCCCCGAAACCCGCGTATCTTCAGGCGGAAACCTGGTCGTGTACCACTTCGACCAACAGGGTTAAACCGCGGACTGCGCGCACCTGCACGTGCTCCCCGGCCGCAATCGGCGCGCTCGATTCGGCCTGCCACAGCTCCCCATGCACCAGGATCTGCCCCCGCGGCGCGATCTGCTGCTGGGCTACGCCAATGGCCCCCACCAGCGCGTCCGGCCCAATCATGACTTTGTTGTGGTACGCCCGCACCGCAATGCGCACCAGAAACGTCGTAATCCCCCCGAACGCCAGTCCCGTCGCTATAGCCGTCGCCACCTGCACCCGCATCTGCGGAATCGGCCCCGCCACCAGCGTCAGGGTTCCCAGCACCAGCGCCGCCGTTCCCGCCAGCGCCAAAATTCCGTGGCTGGGAAACTTCGCCTCCAGCACCATCAGCACCAGCGCCCCCACCATCAGCGCCAGCGACGTATACCGCACCGGCAGCAGGTTCAGCGAAAACAGCGCCAGCAGCACCAGCAGCGTCCCCAGCGCCCCGGGAATAATCGTCCCCGGTGTGTTGAATTCGAGATAGATCAGCAGCGCCCCGGCCAGCAGGATCAGCACTGCCAGGTTCGGATCCATCAGCCGGTCCATGATCTCCTCGCGCAGCGTGGGTCCCACCGTCACCAGCGTCGCACCCCGCGTGTGCAGGGTCTGGCTGGCTCCGTTGAAGCGCTTCACCACCCGCCCGTCCACTGCGGTCAGCAGCGCGCGCTCATCGGGCGCCACCACGTCGATCAGGTGCAGTTGCTGCGCTTCTGTGTCCGTGTAGGACTTCGAATTCGTCACCGCATCCTGAGCCGCCTCCACGTTTCGCCCCCGCAGCGAGACATACGACCGCAAAAACGCCAGCGCGTCATTCAGGATCTTCTGTTTCATGGTGTCGTCGATCTTGCCCATCTCGACGACCGGATGCGCCGCCCCTGCATTGGTGCCCGGCGCCATGGCCGCAATGTCGGCCGATTCCAGCAGGAAGAACCCCGCCGATCCTGCCCGGCTCCCCGCCGGATACACGTACACGATCACCGGCGCCGGGGAGGACAAAATGTTGCTGACCATGGTCCGCGTCGAATCCAGCAGCCCACCCGGCGTATTCAGCTCCACGAGGACAGCAGCCGCCCGATCCTCCGCTGCCCGGTCCAGCCCCCGCTTCAGATAATCCGAGCTGATCGGCTGGATGGTGTCATCCAGGTGCAGCACCACGACCTGGTTGGCCTGCGCCGCCGCTCGGGGTCCACCCAAACCCAGCAACCCGGCCAGCGCAAGCAGCACCGCTGCCGCCCACGGTCCCCGTACCCACCGCCCCGCGATTGACCAGCCCACTGCTGAACGCCCCATAGCGAACCGCCTTCGTTCCCAAAACCACCAGCTACCGGCTTCCTGCTTTAGCTCACCCGCCCCCGGCTAACCGGACTTCAGCTAGCCGGAGTTTAGCTAACCGGTTCTTAGCTAACCGGCCTCTAGCTGCCTCACTGCACCGTCTTCCCTCGCCGCTCCAGAGCCATTTTCATGCCCCGCGCATTGGCGTTTGCCGGATCTACCTTCAGCGCCTCGCTGACCTCGCCGGCAGCCGCATCCAGCTGATTCGCCTCCAGATCCATCCGCGCCAGCACCAGATAGGCAGGCACATTGGGCTGAATCTGAATCGACGCATGCGCCTCCTGCCGGGCCGCGTCCGGATCGCCGTCCCGCTCCCGCACCGCAGCCAGTCCGGCGTGCGCCAGAGCCGACTGCGGGTCGGCAGCCAACGCATCACGATACTCCCGTTCCGCCTCCAGCACCAGACCCCTTTGGAAGAACTGATCTCCGTCCTTCACCAGCTCCGCGGCCCTCTGCTCAGGAGGCATCGAGGCCAGCCGCATCTGCTGCATCTGCTCCATTTCAAAGGCTGCCTGGCGGAAGCCGGCTTCGCTGTAGCTGCGCTTGATCCGCTCCAGCGGTCCCTGCTCATCGGTAACCGCCTTTCCCGGATCGGGATTGATCTGCGGCGGATCGCCGCTCTTCAGCTGCGCCGCAAAGGCCTGCGCCTCCTGATCCCCGGGACGCAGCTTCACCGTCTCCTCCACCTCCCGCAGCGCTCCGGCTGTATCGTTGCGGTGAGCGAGCGCCACCGCCAGGTTGAAGTGGTAGTCCGGGTCGCGCGGGTCGGCCGTCACCGCCTGCTGGAACAGAGCGCCCGCGTCTTTGCCGCGCCGGCTGGCCGCAACTCCCTGGTTGTTGACTACCTCCGGCAGCGGCAGCCGCGTGCTCACAAAGGCAAAGGCGTCCTCGGCGACTCGGTAATTGCCGGTATAGAAGCACGACAGGCCGCGGTAGAAATCCGCCTCCAGCGCGTTCGGATCGTTCTTCGAAAGGTGTCCCAGCGTCGCCGCCGCCTGGTCGTAATCCTGGTTAGCGAAGTAGGCCCTACCCAGCGCCAGCCATGCCGGCGCAAAGTTGGGATCGAGCCGCACCGCGTCCCGCAAATCCCGCACCCGCTGCGGAGGAGCATCGGCCACCAGCCCCTGGATGTAGTCCTCGAAGGCATCCGAGGGCAGCTTCCGGTCCGCTGCCACAAACGTCGATTCTTCGACTGCATACGTCGGGTCGATCTGCCGCGTGACCTTCCACGCGAGGCTGTTGACCATATCCGGTAGCCGCGCCATATCCCCCTGCTGCTCGAGAGGCGCGTCCAGCTTGAGTCCGGTTACGTCGAGCACCTCAGCCGTCGCCGTGATCTGGTTCGCTCCCAGGGTATAGCTGCCGAAGATGACGTAGTCGGCATCCAGCGTCTGGGCAATCCGGATCGCCGTTGCCCGCGAAGGATGCAGGGTCAGCGGCAGCCCCAGGTGATCGAAGGCATACAGCCGGTCGCCCCGGCTGATGGTCAGAAATCCTGCTGAATTGAGCCGCCGGTTCAGAACATCGGGGAAGGCCTCGCCCATCCAGTCGATGCCGGCCACACCGCTCTTGTTTTCAAAGGGAAGCACCAGCAGCAGCCGCCCATGCACCTGCGCCGGTTCGGACGGCTTGGACTCAGCCGGTTCCTGGGCAAAAACCATGCCGCTACACAAAACGGCGGCGCACAAAAGAAGTCCCGGAAGGACGCGAAATCGACGAAAGCCCTGCACGACAAGCTGATTATAAGTCGCCGCTGCCCGGCAGAAGCGGTTTCGAGCCCTTCGCCCGACCCGGGTTCACTTCTACAGTAGCGTCACAAAGGAGACGCCGTGGATGCGGTTGCATTTGCCGTGCCCCGAAGGTTTCCGGATCGCCACGACCAGACGGCGATCATCGAATCGGCAGAGAACTCTATTTCCCAACCTGCTGTCGTCCTGAGGAGCGGAGCAACGAAAGCCTGGCCTGAGCTTGTCAAAGGGGATCCGCAGTTGCTTTTCAGGAACCGCCCCCCACACCGAAACTTCCGGAAGGTCGACCATCCGACATGGACGAGTCTTTGCGCAGATCGGTCGCAGATCGGAGAGGTAACATTCGCTGCATGGAAGAAGCAGAGATTGCAGACGCTCGAATAATGCGGCGTTATTTGGTGGCAATCCTCCTCGGAGGCTTCTCGGGAGCCGTTTCGATGATTGTCGCTCTTATCGCCGATCTCCGTTGGGAGTGCTGGCACTCAAATCGTGGCTGCTATGACGGACAGGGCGGAATAGTCCTTATTGTCCTGGCCCCGTTTATGTTTGTTGTAGCGGACTTCTTGGGGCTATGTGGGCTTGGCTGCGTTCGAGAATTCTCACGAGTCGTAACTTGACTGACAAGCAGATTGGGCCGTGGAATTTAGTGCACCTGATTGACGGCATGGCTTTGCCTGTTGGGTTCTGGTGCATGATTTGCCTTGGCCTTTTCCTGCTGCTGATTTACCTTGACCACTTCTGAACGCTCTGTCGAGTTGGTATTCTGGCTGTATCACCGGCTGCCCGGAAACTTGGTCCGCCGGCCGCGCGCCTCACGCCCTATTCTTCTCAACCCATTCCAGCACTCGCAGCGCGCGGAGCGTATTCCACCGGCTCGGACGTCCATCTCCATCTTCGAGTGCAAAGTGAACCATTCCCAGATGTGTGTTCTCGAGCAGCCATGTGCCGTCCGCCTGCCGCTTGTCGCGCAGCAACTGGATCGCTTCGCCCAGACGCGGATCCGGCGCATCTCCTGCTGACCGGAAGTATTCAAGCGCCCTCAGCACGTCATACTGCCAGCGCACCGGGAAGGAGAACTGAAGCCAGGCGGGGTCGACCACTTCGCCGGTGCTCTTCCGCCGGAAGAGCCGCCGTTCCAGCAGATACTCCTCACCTCTGCGTCGAGCCGCTATCGATCCAGCGGTGCCTCCGGTTGTCCGCTCGTGCTCGAGCAATCCTTCGAGGACATTGATGGTGGTGGCAAACGACGACCGTACCGAACCGTTCTCCACTTCGCAGTTCCAGCCGCCGTCTTCCAGCTGTTCGCTCACCAGCCGATCGACCACGGCATCCATGTTCAGCCCGAAGTAGACGCCCAGCGTTACGGTTCTGCCGTTGATGCAGGGCTCGACCTCGCCGTCGAAGAAGCGTTGTCCAGCATGCTCCCAGCGGCAGTGATCGCGAACCTGTGTCACGGCCCGCTGAACCATCTCCGCCGACGGATCGATGCCGAAGTCATAAAGCAGCTGGAGTGTCGGCAGCGTGGAGATCCAGGGCTGCCCCTCGCCATCGCGCCAGTTCAGGCTTCGTGCAGGGAAGCAGGCGCCGCCGGCCCACTGTCCATCCTCACCCTGGAGGGCGAGCAGCCGCGCTGCCCATCCTTCCGTAAGCATCCGCGCGCGCTCCGCTGCGACCTCCTCAGCCGGAGCGTGGACGAGGTCACGCAAAACCTGCCAGCGTATCGCGGGATCGGAATCGAGCAGCCAGTCGAGAACCGTCATCCGGCCGAGTCTAGCATGCCAATTTTGCAGGTCTGTAATGGCAGACGAACCGGAATTGAGGGATACCGGCTCGTCGATGCTTCTCAACTCCAGATGCAGCCTACTTCTTCGCCGGCGCCGCCGGTTTTACACCCTGCACCGCGGTATTCAGATTGTTCATGGCCACGGCATCGAGCGAGTAGAGCGACGGCCCGTCATCTCGTTTGGCGATGCCGCTGTCTCCGCTCTTCGCGATCCCGACCTTCTCTACCTTCTTACCGCTGCTCGATGTAACCGTGATCTGAATGTCAGGTGACTTATATCCCGAATCGACGAACTTACTCGCCGCCAGATCGCGGAGCCCCGTCACCAAACCCTCCACGCTGTCCGCATCCATCTTCTTGCCGTCCTCGGTCCAGCCGCTGCCGGAATGGGTCAGCACCAGATTGGTCGCGCCCGCGTGGTATTCGACCTTGTCCGGATCGCTGTAGCCGAAATCAAACAGCTGCTTGTTGCGGAAATCATCCAGGCCGCGATTCAGCGTCGTCCCGAGTGCCGAATCGGCTTTGTAAACGCCGCCGGCTGCGCTGGACTTCGCGTAGTAATCGTCCTTCTCCCTGCGAACCTCCAGCGTGTCCGTTCCTGAGCCGCCCGTCAGCTTCACCGTGGCAAAGGGCTCAGCGTGCACAAATTCCTTCGCCGGATCGCTGCCTGCCGCCGGCTGCCACTTCGAGCTGGTCAGCTGCTGCAGCAGATCGCTCACCTGAAAAGTATCCGTGCGATACGGCTGCGGCTTCTCAATCTGCCAGCCGTCCTTCACGCGGCCAAACTCAACATCCTGTCCTTTGCGGATCAGCTCGATATGGCTCACCGAATCCGCGCTCACCGGCAGCAGCCGCTTGTCGCGCAGATCGTCTTCACTCTTGCTGAGCCCGGTCTTCACGAACGAACCTGCCGTGAACACCCGCGGATCACCAGCCAGTGCCGCGTAGACAGCATTGCCGGTCGGCGTATCGTCGCCCAGCATCAGCTTGCTGATCTTGTTTCCCTTGCTCGTGATATCCAGCTCGACCGCCGGATCATTCAGCCCGTACGTTGCAAGGTTGGTCGCTTTGTCATCCACCACCCGCTCCGCGGTCAGCGGGGTCAGATCCGAGAGCATGCTGGATACCGCTTCCGAGTCGGCAGCAGCCGGGACAGGGGCAGTAATCTGCCACTTACTGTCCGCCGACTTCTCCAGCGTCACCGGCGCCGCATCCTTGCGCTTCACCGTAAGGCCGGTCACCGTCGCGGGATCAACCTTGAGGATGGTAGGGGACTGGCTGGGACTCGAAGCATTCTCCTTTGGCTTGCGGTGTTCCGACCAGTAGAGAACCCCGCCGAGAACAAGAAGAACCACGGCTGCTGCAAGAAGACTGCGAAATTTCATAGCAACTCTTCGGATAAGTTATGGGCTGGCAGGGAGGAGGCGGTTAGCGCCTCCTCCACCACACGCCAATCCCGCCAATGATCACAATCAGCGGCAGCACAAACTGGCTGACGATGCGGACTGTGTTCATCTGCGCCCGCGTCATGGTAATGCGCCGGTCTTCCGGCGTCTTGGGCCGGATCGAAATCAGATCCTCATCCGAGCACAGCCAGTTCACAATGTTGCCCGCCAGATCCCCGTTGCCGTTGAATCCGAGGAAGCGGTTGGTCGCCCAGATGGAACTGCCCACCACCACAAAACGTCCCTGCACATTCGCCTTGCCGGTGTCGTACGAACCGGCGGCCGCAAGCGTCAGCGGACCCTTCTTGTTGTTCGGATCCTTCACGCTGACCGCAGTCGAACTCAGATTCATGGTCGCCAGGCTGCTGGAGGAAGAATCGAACAGCTTCTCCACCGTGGTCTTCGCTCCGTTGGCAATGGTCAGCGAACGCGACAGCGGGAAGGCCGTCGCTGTGCCTTTCATGCCGGAGACAATCGGCTGCGTTCCGTAGGAAGTGACCAGCGGCTCCTGCGGTCCCAGTCCGGCGATCTGCCCAATGGGATTGAGGTCGAGCACCAGATCCTTATCCGGCGTCACGCCCCAGCTTGCGAGCAGGGAACTCAGCGCATCGTTATCCGCAATGGTTGTCGGTCCCATCCGCAGCGGAGGATCGAGCATGAAGAATGCACGGCCGCCATTCTCAACATAGGTCCTGATGGCGTTGACTTCCGGCTGCTCGTAGTTGCCAGTAGGTCCGGCCACCACGACGGCTGTGCAGTCCGCGGGCACCTGCGCAGTCGTCAGCAGGTCGATGGATTTAGTCTGATAGCTGTCGCGCCCCAGCAGTTCCTTCAGCTGCGACAGCCCGTCGCGGCTGGAGTCGTCGATCTGATGCTCGCCGCTGCCGGTGACAAAGCAGACCATCCGCGTGTTGCCCTTGATGTCGCGGATGAACGCGCCCGTTACGCCTTCTTCGGTGATGTCGGTGGCCTGCTCGGTGTGCCCGTTGGCCTCCACCGTCGCTGCCGGAATGCTGCGAATCCCCGCCTCGCGCGCCGCCGTCGGATCCTTATCCGGATCGACGTACTTAACCTTCACCTTCGAAGAAAGGTTCGAGTACTCGTCCAGCAGGTCCTTGCCGTCGCGAAAATGGGTGCTCTGGTTGTAGTAAGTGATGGTCGAGTCCTGCTTCAGACCGTCGACAACCTTCTTCGTCTCGTTGGAGAGACTGTAGCGCTTGTTCGCCGTCGCGTCATAGGACTTGCTGTAACGGCTGGCGAGGATGTTCGCGACGACCACCACAGCAAGGATGATCACGATGTACAGAGTCGCGAACGCCGCGTACTTCGTCTGTCTCGCCTTCAGCCACTGGCTTGCCATTCCTGATTAAGACCTCCAGCGAAGGGATTCCATCGAGCGCGCGGTAAAGAACAGCCCCAGGAAGATGACGCTGAGATAGTAGATCGCGTCCTTCAATTCCAGTACGCCCCGCCCGAAGGATTCAAAGTGAGTAATGACCGACATATAAGACAGAACCTGCGCCCAGCTTGACGAATCGTAACTGCTGACCCACGAGAACACCCACAGCATGAGGCAGGCTCCAAAGGTTCCCACCGCTGCGATGATCTGATTTTTGGTCAGCGTTGAGATAAATGTTCCAACCGCCAGCAGCGCCGCGCCCTGCAGCAGAAGCCCCAGGTAGCCGACCAGCATCGGCTTCCAGTCCGGATGGCCGTAGCGAAAGACGAAGGCGAAGTTGATTCCGGCGAAAATCAGCAGCCAGCAGTAAAGAATGGTCGCCGCCAGCCACTTGCCGATGATGATCTCGATATCGCGGATCGGCGAAGTAGCCAGCAGCTCGATAGTGCCCGAGCGCTTCTCTTCGGCAAACAGCCGCATGGTGATCATCGGGATGAAGAACAGCGACAGAAAGCTGGTATTCGCCAGCAGCGGCCGGATGATCTGTTCGTTCACATTCATCGGCTGCATCTGCCCCATCATCTGCATCTGCAGGCCTTCCACGATGAAATTGGCAAGGTAGTTCCAGAAGAAGAAGCCGAAGATGAGGCTGTACATGGTGAGCAGCAGCCATGCAATGGGCGACGAGAAATAGCTGTTCAGTTCGCGGCGGCAGATAATCCAGGCGCTTCTCATGCGTTGGCCTCCGGAGCCGCCATATCGGTGGGTGGGGAAGGTGGTTCGCCAGATGAGGGAACCGGTTCAGCCGCAGCCGCGGCAGCATCGCTGCCGGTGAGCTGCAGGAAGATTTCTTCGAGGCTCATAGCAGAAGGCCGAAGCTCATTCAAATCCCATCCGGCTTCGACAACGGCACGGGCCAGATCGCCGCGCACCAGCTGGCCCTTGCTGGCTTCTACCTCCAGCACAGCACCGCGGCCGAATTCTTCCTTCACCACTACTTTGCTGACGCCGTTGATGGCGGTGAGTCGCTCCTGCACCAGAGCTGCCGGCAACTCGCCGTTGCGGGCCGCTACTTCGAGAAGCATCGACTCCGCTCCGCGTGCCCGTGCCTGCAGGTTCGCGACCGAGTCCGTCGCCACCAGCCTGCCCTTATTAATGATGATCACCTGCTGGCAGGTCTGCTCCACTTCGGGCAGGATGTGCGTGCTGAGGATGATGGTGTGATCGCCCGCGAGGCTGCTGATCAGATCCCGCGTCTCGTTAATCTGCTTCGGGTCGAGCCCCGCTGTCGGCTCATCCAGAATCAGCACATCGGGATTGTGGATGATCGCCTGCGCCAGTCCCACACGCTGCCGGTAGCCCTTGGAGAGCTTGCCCATCAGCTTCTTCTTCACATCGGCGACCGCGCAGCGATCGGCCACGTAGTCGACGCGCTTTTCGAGTTCCGCGCCCGAGAGCCCCTTCAGCCGACCCACGAAGCGCAGATACTCCACCGTCTCCATTTCGAGATACAGCGGAGGTGCTTCAGGCAGGTAGCCGATGCGCCGGCGAACCTCCAGCGGTTGCTCGAAGACGTCGAAGCCGGCGACCGTGGCCGTGCCTGCCGACGGCGGAAAGAAGCACGTCAGCATGCGCATGGTCGTGGTTTTCCCCGCGCCATTGGGGCCGAGGAATCCAACAATCTGGCCTTTGTCTACGGAGAAGGAAATGTGATCGACGGCGGTGGTGCGCGCGTATTTCTTGGTCAGGTCTTTGACTGTAATCATGTCTGACTAAAGACTTGGACTGCTTTCATGCCCTGTAGTTATCAATCCCCGGCGGGATGTCCCGTGGCCTTGCGGCGCACTCGCCATAGCTCACAACGATGCCCGCAGAGCCCGGAAGTGCTGCCGAAAGTTCATGCTAAAACATTGCTGCTCGTTTGTGTCAATGCACACCGAGGTACCCGAAATTGTTTTTCTCCGATTGTGCCAATCGCGTAAACAGCGAAGAAATGTCGAGCACCTCGATGTCGACAGAGCTCTTACTCGCCGTTGTCGATTTGCGCGCGCTGTAACTTGTCCGAAAAGTCCACGTACACCGACTTCCACGTCGTGTAAAAATCCAGCGCGCCCGTTCCGCCTTCGCGATGTCCGTTGCCGGTCTGCTTCACGCCGCCAAAAGGCAGATGCACTTCGGCTCCAATGGTCGGCGCGTTGATGTAAGTGATGCCCGCCTCCAGATCGCGCATGGCGCCGAAGGCCCGGTTCACATCGCGCGAGTAGAGCGCCGTCGAAAGTCCATACTGAATGCCATTGGCAATCTCGATGGCCTCGTCGAACCCGCTGCATTCCAGAATGCTCACCACCGGCCCGAAGACTTCCTCCTGCGCGATGCGCATGCCCGGCTTCACTCCGCCGACAACCGTGGGCGCGAAGAAATGTCCCTGCGCGAATGCGCCGTCCGTCAGCGGCTTGCCGCCGGTCAGCAGTTTTGCTCCTTCCTTCTGCGCAATCGCGCAGTAGCGGATGGACGTCTCAATCTGCTGCCGATTAATCTGCGGCCCCATCTGCACGGACTCGTCCAGCCCATCGCCCACATTCAAAGCTTCGGCTCGCGACACCAGCTTCTCGGTGAACTCCCGCACTACATCACGGTGCACGATGATGCGGCTGGTCGCGGTGCAGCGCTGCCCGGTGGTGCCAAAGGCTCCCCACAGAGCGCCGTCGAGTGCGAGATCGAGATTGGCGTCTTCGAGCACAATCATCGCGTTTTTGCCGCCCATTTCCAGGGAGCAGGGCTTGAAGTGCCCCGCAGCCGTTTGTCCCACCATGCGTCCGACTTCCGACGATCCGGTAAAGGAAACCGCCCGTACTCCAGGATGCTCCACCAGAGGCGCACCCGCCTCCGGCCCGAAGCCCGTGACGATATTCACCACGCCCGCGGGCAGCCCGGCATCCATCAACGTCTGCACCAGATTGATGGTCGAAAGCGGTGTGTCCTCGGCGGGCTTGATCACGCAGGTATTGCCGCACACCAGGGCAGGGAAGAGCTTCCACGATGGAATCGCCATGGGAAAATTCCACGGCGCGATCATCCCGCACACGCCCACCGGCATGCGCACCGACATGGCGAATTTATTCTGCAGCTCCGACGGCGTCGTCTGCCCGAAGAGCCGCCGCCCCTCGCCCGCCATGTAGAACGCCGTGTCGATAGCTTCCTGCACGTCTCCGCGCGTCTCCGCCAGCACTTTGCCCATCTCGCGTGTCATGTCGCGGGCGTATTGTTCCTTGCGCTCCAGCAGAAGTTCGCCAGTCCGGAAAATAATCTCCGCACGCTTGGGAGCCGGCGTCAGCCGCCACGTCTTCCATGCTTCGGCGGCCGCTTTCACTGCGGCGTCGACGTCTTGCGCGCTCGACTCCTGAAACTCGCCCAGTACATCATCTTTCCGGGCTGGATTTACGTTCTGAAAGGTCTTCCCGGTCTTCGAGGGCACCCACCGGCCACCAATGAGATTGAAATAGCTCTTCAACGTCACGCTCCGCTCTCCTGATCCCAAAACACTTCAGCATAGCGGATACCGGCAGGCTGCGAAACCCGCTCAACCGGTGCGCCCAGGCGTCGTGGCGCGCATGGCACCTAACTCGCTGGGTACATCTTTAGGGGTATATTTGCCCGGCCCGGTCTCCCCAATACTGGATTCGCCGTACAATATGGGTCAGTCTCAATCGGAAACAGCTAACTCCTCCATGTCATCCAACGGATTTCAGCCGCGCTCGTCGCGATCGCTCAGTCTCCGGTCGCTATTCAGTGTCTTCTCCAACGATCTGGCGATCGATCTCGGCACCGCCAACACACTGGTCTTCGCGGCAAACAAAGGCATCGTGGTCAACGAGCCTTCCATCGTAGCCATCAACAAGAACACCGGCGAAGTGGAAGCCGTGGGCAAAGAAGCCAAGGAGATGCTGGGCCGCACACCCGGCAACATCGTGGCCATCAAGCCCATGAAGGACGGCGTCATTGCCGACTTCAAAGTCACTGAGAAGATGCTGAATTACTTCATCCAGAAGGCGCACAACCGCAAGATGCTGGTTCATCCCCGCATCGTCATCGGCGTCCCTTCTGAGATCACCCAGGTGGAGAAGCGCGCTGTCGAGGACTCTGCCTACCGCGCCAAAGCCAGTGAAGTCTTCCTGGTCGAGCAGGCCATGGTTGCCGCCATCGGCGCCGGCCTGCCTATTACCGAGCCCAGCGGCAACATGGTCGTCGATATCGGTGGCGGCACCACTGATATCGCCGTCATCTCGCTCTCCGGCATCGTCTACTCCCGTTCCGTGCGCATGGCGGGGAATCAGATGGACGAAGCCATCATGAATTACCTGAAGCGGAAATATAACCTGCTCATCGGCGAACGCACCGCGGAGCAGATCAAGATGGAGCTCGGCTCCGCCTACCCGCTCGACAAGCCGCTGACCATGGAAATCAAGGGGCGCAACCTGATCGAGGGCGTGCCCAAGACCATCACCATCGACGACAGCGAGATTCGCGACTCACTCGGCGAGAGCATTGCCACCATTCTCAACGCCATTCGCGTGGCTCTGGAGCGGACGCCTCCCGAACTGAGCGCCGACATCAGCGATCGCGGTATCGTGCTCACCGGCGGCGGCGCGTTGATCAAGAACCTCGACAAGCGGATTCGCGAAGAAACCGGCCTGCCGGTCTCCATTGCGGACGATCCGCTGGCCAGCGTCGTGCTCGGCACGGGCAAGATGTTGAGCGATTTCCGTCTGCTGCGGAAAATTAAGATCGACTGACGGACGATCCGCACACCCGTAGACTGAAACAGGCCCTTCATGGAATCGTTTTTCAGCCGCTACCGCAACGCCCTTGTGCTGATTTCTGTGCTTCTGGCGCAGGTAATCGGGTTGGCGGTACAGGTGCGCCGTCCCGGTCACAGCCCGGAAGATAAAGGCGGAGTGCTGTTGATCCGCGCCTGGGTCACGGGAATCGTCACGCCCCCGGAACGGCTGCTGCACAACACCGGCCACGGCGCCCGCAGCCTGTGGATGAATTACGTCGACCTCATTCATGTGCGCAGGCAGAATCAGGATCTCAGAGCGCAGCTGGACCGTCTGCGTCTGGAAGAAGCCAGCCTGGCCGAAGACGCGCGTCAGGGTGAACGCCTCCAGTCGCTGCTCGGCTTCCGCGAGAAGTACGTCTACAAGACCGTTCTCGCCCAGGTGATCGGGACATCCGGAACGGAGCAGTCCGAGGTTCTGCTCATCGACAAAGGCGCACGGGATGGCGTCCGGTCCGATATGCCGGTCATTACTCCCGATGGCATCGTGGGCAAGACTCGGGACGTCTTCGCGCACAGCAGCCAGGTGCTGGAGGTCTCCGATCCGACCAGCGGAGCCGGTGTCATCCTCCAGAACACCCGCATCCGCGGCGTGCTGCGCGGCAACAGCTGGGGTCAGCCGGAAATCGTGAATGTCTCGCCCGACGAGCGGATCAAACCCGGAGAACCGGTCCTCACCAGCGGCGGCGATGCGATTTTCCCGCGCGGCCTCGCTGTTGGAACCGTCGATCGCGTGGTGCCCGATCCGGACGGCACGCTGGTCAACGTCCTCATCAAGCCCGCTGCGAATCTCGCCAAACTCGAAGAAGTGATGGTCATTACCAGCACCGGGAGCCAGATGCCGGCCTCCATGCAGCAGGATCTGAGCGATGCCCAGCAGAAGGCATCGGAGATCCTCGCCGAGCGGCTGCCATCGCGGGTTGATCCCAACGCGCCGCCCTCCCAGCAGGATGATGATGCGACGGTGGGACCGGATGGCGAGATCACCCGTCCCATGAAGCCGCCGCAGGCCCTTCACCCCGACCAGTACACCCCGTCTGACACGCCCCCGGCAGTGGACCTTAAGCCCGGTCAGCGCCTTGCACCGGAGCTGGCTGGAACGGGCGACGCGCCCAGCCCAAAGCCCGCTGCCCACACCGCCGCTCCTGCCGCGGCTGCTGTTCCGGCCGTGCGGAAATCGGAAGATCAGAGTGTGAAGAGGCCGGAGAGCGAGGGTTCTGTGGAGACTCCGGGCAGCGCGGCTGCCAAGCACGAAGCCCCGTCAGCCGCTGCCCCCGCAGCGAAGCCGAAGAAGGCGGCTGAACCAGCCGGCGACGCTGGAGACCACGCGAAGTCGGCCTCGACCAACGACACGCAATCCGTGCCCGCGAGCCCTCAGCCGCCGGCGGCCAGCCAGCCTCCCGCCGCCCAGCCACAGAATCCTCCACCCCAGGGAGCCGCCTGATCGTGGTGCTGATGGCGTCCTCGCGGACCGAGGTCGGAAACCGCTCGTATCCGCTTTTCATTTATCTTCTGATTCCGGTCCTGGCTCTGGGACTGCAGTCCCTGCTTTCGCTGTATTTCACCCGCTTCGACATCATCGATTTGCCCTTGCTGGTGGCCATCTACTACGCGGTGGTTCGCCAGGAGCCCATCAGCGCCACGCTGGTCGGCGGCCTCATCGGCATCGCGCAGGATGCTCTGACCCACCATCCGCTCGGCATCTTCGGCATCTCCAAGTCGGTGATCGGCTACCTGGCCGGCTCTTTGGGGATGCGCGTCGATACCGAGAGCCACGGCACCCGGCTTTTGCTCGTTTTCGTCTTCACTCTCCTCCAGTCGGGCATCCTGCTGCTGTTGCAGCGCTACATGTTAGGCCAGCCTTTTGCGTGGCACGGCACCCACGAGCTGATCCGGGCTGCCGCCAATGCTTTGTTGGGCGTGGTTCTTTTCAGCCTCATCGACCTCACTCGGCGAACCGAATATTGAGCCCAACCCCCGGAAGGCCTGTTCGCGCACCAGAGTGCGGATTTGCAGCTCCGGAAAACTCCGGGCCTGCATCCCTACCCGGGGTACAATCGTCATAAGTAGTGCTGTCTCTCGACCCCGGAGGGTGGAAGGCAGCATCTCAGCTTCAGCCGGACTGACCCACCTTGTCCGGCAGAACGGTTTGGAACAGGAATTTCCCACTCCATGAGCTGCCCTTCGTCTCGTCTCTCGCCGCTTTGCATCTTCGCCACGCTCGTTCTGGCCTCGGGACTTTCCGCGCAGACGGCAAAGACTCCTGCCACGTCGAACTCAAAAGCCGCCCTTCCCGATACTGGCCAGAAGTCTGGGGCAGCCGCCAATGCCGATGACCGCGGCAGCGCCTATTACCACTACATGATGGCGCACGAGTACGAGGAGATGGCGACCACCTTCGGCCGCAGCGAGTACGCAACCCGCGCGATCGAAGAGTACAAGATGGCGTTGAACGAAGATCCCGGCTCCAATTATCTGAATACCCATCTGGCCGAGCTTTACTTCCGCACCGGTCGTATCCGCGAGGCAGTCCAGGCTGCCCAGGATCGGATCAAGCAGGACCCCAACGATCTCGACGCCCATAAACTGCTGGCCAGCGTCTATTTGCGCTCCCTCGGCGACCAGCAACAGGAATCCTCCGGCCAGATGCTCAAGCTTGCCATTGGCGAGTACCAGAAGATCATTCAGCTGGAGCCGAACAGTGCCGAGGACCATCTGATGATGGCCCGGCTCTACGCCGCCGATCATGACTCGGCGCAGGCAGAGGAACAGCTGGCTGCGGCTAAGAAGATCGATCCCGGCTCGGAAGAGACGGCTCTGATCGCCAACCGCTTCTACATCGACATGGGCGACCAAAAGCGTGCCGTCGATGTCCTGAAATCTCTGCCCGACGATGACCAGACCTCCCGCACGCAATTCCAGCTGGGTACCACCTACGATCAGCAGAAGGACACCAAAGACGCGGTCGCAGCCTACCGTAAGGCGCTGGATCTGGAGCCGGACAATCTCGACGTGGAGCGCGCGCTGGCCAAAGACCTGACGCTCGACAATCAAACGGATGCGGCGCTGAGTGCATGGAAAGACATTGCCGCCGGGGATCCAACCGACCCCGAAGCCGAGATTCAGATCGCGGAGATCGATCAGCGCAAGGGCAAGTTCGGCGATGCGCTGACCGCGGTCAAAAAAGCAAAAGAACTGGCCTCCGATCCAAATTCCCTGGAGATTCAGTTCGAAGAGGCCGTGCTCGATGACGCCACCGGCCACCTGGATGACTCAGCCAAAATCTTCACCCAGCTGGCATCGGCCACTGAACATCCCAGCGGGCAATATTCGCAGGAAGAGAAGGGCAACTACGCGCTCATCCTCGACCACCTGGCCGAGGTGTATCGCGAGCAGAGCCGCCCCGAACTGGCCATCGCTCAGTATGAGAAGAAGGCGGCTCTGGGCGGAGACTTCGCCGCGTCCGCCTGGGACGAAGAGATTGATACCTACCGCGATGCCCATGAATACGATAAGGCAGTCGCCGTGGCTCGCCAGGCCGTCGAGAAGCAGCCGAAGAGCATCGACGCCAAACTGACCCTCGCCCGTCAGCTCGCCGATACCGGCCATGCCGAAGAGGGCATCACGATGGCAAAAGGGCTGATCGAGAGCGATCCCAAAAAGATGGAGGTCTACTACCAGCTTTCCCAGATCTATACCGATCTGCGCCGCTGGAAGGACGCCTCGGAAGTCCTGGATTCCGCCGCGAAACAGGCCACGAAAAAAGACGACCAGCTGATGGTGGTCTTCGACCGCGCCATGATGGAAGACCGCGCCCGGCGCTACGACGAGGCCGAGAGCGATTTCCGCAAAGTGCTGGCGATGGATCCCAACAACGCCCTCACCCTGAACAACTTCGGGTTCATGCTGGCCGACCGCGGCGTCAAGCTGGATGAGGCTCTGTCCATGATCCGCAAGGCAGTGGAACTGGAGCCAACCAATTACGCGTACCTCGATTCGCTGGGCTGGGCCTACTTCCGTCTCGGCCAGTATTCCAAAGCGGAAGACAATCTCCAGGCTGCTATCTCCCGCGGCGCCAACGACCCCACGGTTCATGATCACCTTGGGGACCTGTATGAAAAGACTGGCCGGCTGAAGCAGGCCGCGGCCCAGTGGGAGCTTTCGCTGAATCAGTACGCGCACACCGTGCAGGCCGACATGGATTCGGGCGAAGTCAGCAAGGTCCAGAAGAAGCTCGACAGCGCGCGCGTGCGTTTGGCGCGCGAGTCGAGCACCCCCCCGACCGGCAAACCTGAGTAGTGATTCTCCCGGTCGAGAGAAATCCGCCGTCATAGACTGGTTCTATGCCGGAGATGCCGACTGTCGCTGCCTGTGCCGTTGCCGAGGCCGGGCTGCTTACCCGGCGCGAATTTCCTGAGCCCGACCACCCTTACCGCTCCCCGTTCCAGCGGGATCGCGGGCGCATCATTCATTCCCGCGCCTTCCGCCGGCTCGCCGGAAAAACGCAGGTCTTCACCGAGCGCAACTCCGACCATTTCCGCAGCCGGCTGACCCACACCATGGAGGTCGCCCAGATCGCTCGAACCATCGCCCGGGCGCTGGGCCTGAATGAGGACCTGACCGAGGCCCTGGCGCTGGTCCACGACATCGGCCACCCTCCCTTCGGCCACGCCGGCGAGCGCGCTCTGGACGACGCGCTTCGCCAGTATGGGCTGCGCTTCGATCACAATCTGCACGCCCTGCGCATCGTCGAGTACTTCGAGAGCCGGTACCTCGATCACCGCGGCCTCAATCTGACCCTGGCCGTTCGCGAGGGCATCGTCAAACACTCGCGCGATTACAAAACTGAGGATCATCCGGAACTCGCCCACTACTTTCTCGATCTTCGTCCGCCCCTCGAGGCCCAGCTGATCGATCTGGCGGATGAGATCGCTTATCTCACCGCCGATCTGGACGATGGCGTCGAGGCGGAGATCCTGACGGTAGGGCAGATCCGGGACGGCGTCCGTCTGTTTGAGCGCTTCTTCACGCCCCTCGAAAGTCAACACCCGGATGCCCCGGAGAAGCTGCTCTTTCAGGAGGCGCTGAAGCGCATGGTCAATGCCCTCGCCGACGACCTGATCACCGCCACCGCGACGAAAGTCCGGGCCCTCGGCATTGTCGATCTCGACGGCATCCGTCGCGCACCCGAACGGCTGGCCGCGTTCTCCCCGGAGATGGAGGGTCTGCGCCGTGAGGCGAAGGAATTTCTGTATCGCAATCTCTACCTCTGCGAAGACTTGCGACGTGGGCACGAGCACGCGGCCGAAGTGATCGCGGACCTGTTCCGGGTGTGGATGGCCGACCCTGCTCTGCTCCCGTCGAACTATGTGTTCCAGGTTGCGACCGAAGGCGCTCCGCGCGTAATTGCTGACTATATTGCCGGTATGACAGATCATTTCGTCGCTGAACTGCATCGAAGCGGTGGGAAGATATCGTTGGTCGGGCAGCGTTAGGGCGGAACTCAAAACAATTTCTGGCTCCTCTACAGCAAAGCTTGTATATGATGCGAAAGCTGGATTTTCCCGGGGCGCTCGTTCTCTCTCTTGCCCGGTAGATCCTGGTCCTGCAGGAGATGTAGGGGAGGGAGAAATGACGGTTATCGATGCCCATCCCTGGGTTCGATTCTTCACTGGCCTTCTGACGGGTTGCTGGGTCGGCGTTGCTGTGGGTTGCGTAATTACCCTTCTGCTGTCCGGACGCAGGTTGCGCCAGCTGGAATCGGCCAATCTGCTGCTCCGGGTCAAACTGCGGGCGCACGAAAGGCCGCGACGTGCCGGAATGACGCCAGCCGGCCCGGTGCTGGTGGTGCCTCCGGGAGGTGCCCAGCGTGCCGGCGCTAATCCTGTGGGCAAAGTGGCCAACAGCGGAAACCGTCAATAACCGTCTGCGCTACGCTGGGAGGAATGAGACGCAAACTCCTCCTGTCGTGGAGCAGCGGCAAAGACAGTGCCTGGACCCTTCACCGGCTCCTGAACTCGGCTGAATACGAAGTGGTGGGGCTGCTCACCACACTCAATGCTGCTTTCGATCGTGTTGCCATGCACAGCACGCGGCGTGCTTTGCTGGAGGCGCAGGCTCGGGCTGCCGGGCTGCCTCTGTACGCGGTGCCGCTTCCCTGGCCCTGCTCCAACGAAGCCTACGAGTCCGCGATGCGCTCGGCATGCCGCGCTGCCGTCGATCAGGGCATCGAAGCCGTCGCCTTCGGCGATCTGTTTCTCGAGGACGTACGCCGTTATCGCGAAGAGAAATTGGAGGGAACAGGGCTCCAGCCGGTCTTCCCCCTCTGGGGCCTCGACACTCGCCTGCTCGCTGAAGAGATGATCGCCGGTGGGCTGCGCGCCCGTATCGTTTGCATCGACCCGAAAAAGCTGCCGGCTGATTTTGCCGGCCGTGATTTCGACCGCCAATTCCTGCGCGATCTCCCCACAGGAGTGGATCCCTGCGGCGAGAATGGCGAATTCCACTCGGTCGTCTACGCCGGACCGATGCTGCGTGAGGCGATTCCCGTCGAGAGCGGCGACGTGGTCGAGCGCGACGGCTTTGTCTTCGCCGATGTCCGGCCGGTGGAACTGCAGCCGGTCTGAGCCTTTAAAATCGGCGCATGGTTATTCATACCTTTGCTTTCCGCTGGAAGCCCGGCGTTACCGAGGAGCAGCGCCAGCGTGTCGTCACCGCCATTTGCGCCTTGCAGGGACGCATTCCCGGGCTCGAAGAGACCTGGGTGGGCATCAACTTTTCTCCGCGCTCCCAGGGATACGCGCTGGGCGGCGTGATGAAGTTCGCCGATCGTGCCGCTCTGGAAGCTTACAGCGGTCATCCGGTGCATCAGGAGCTGCTGTCCTGGCTGATGCCCCTCATCGAGCCGGTGGAGGTGGACTTCGAGGCCTGACGTGTAGCGCCGCTTCCGGCGGCCAACCGTTTGCGTCCGGTAAAGGGGGCAGCTGCCCCAGTGACTACGCAAGGCGCTGCTCGACAGGATGGATCGGACCAAGTTCCTCCACCATCGCCTGAACCTGCGCCAGGGCCTGTGCCAGCGTCGTGGCGGCTTCGCTGACGTCGCCGCGGCTGATCTGCTGGGCGGCCTGAGCCTGATCGTCACGATAGTTCCATAGTCCGATCATGATCCGCAGGTCCGGATAGCGAGACCGCATTGTGTTGTACAGCCGTCGCGAGCGCGCTCTGGTGAAGGGAGGGAGTCCGGAGAGAAACAGGATATCCGGCTGCTCCGTCGCGGCGATTGCCCCCACTCGGCTGTCCCGCTCCACCGGGATTGCCTTCGCCTCAAAACCTGCCGCCTGCAGTAACTGCGCCAGCATGATAGCGACGATTTCGTCGGCATCGTCCCGCACTGGGGCGCAGAGAACCCGTTTAGGTGACTCCTCACGCGTCTGCTCTTCCACCTGCATCTCTGCTTCATCCCTGTCGCCCACATCGAGGATCAGATCGCGGAGTGTCTGATAGATGAATCGCTCAGCATCCTGGGTAAGGTCCTGCTGATGGCGATTGCGCTCGGCCATGGTGAGAGCCGGAATCACCACGTCGTCATAAAGCTGGACCAAAGTGTGATCTCCCAGATAGCTCTCGACAATCTCGCTGGCCTCGTGATCATCGCGCGCCAGCAGCCGTTGAAAGAGCTGGGTCGACGGCGGTATCGGCGGATGGTCTCCCAGCATTACGGCGAGAAATTCAAAATTGGGAACGTGGCTGCCAACCACCACCAGGCAAACCGTCAGCGGCACCGAGAGCACCAATCCTACAGGGCCCCAGATCAGCGTCCAGAAGGCCGCCGCGACCAAAATAGCCAGCGAGGAGAGGCCTGTTTGCCTGCCGTAGAGATGCGGCTCGGCGTAATTCGCGGTTATCACTTCAAGGCAGAAGAACAGCGCGATCACCAGCAATCCCTGCGTCCAGCCATGGAAGGCCACCAAGGCCATCACGGTTGGCAGGGTGGCAGCAATCGGCGCTCCGATGTACGGAATAAAGCGAAGAAGCGAAGCGAGCAATCCGAAAAGGATGAAATGCGGCACACCGATGAAATACAGAGCCAGTAAAACAATCGCCCCATAGCTCGTATTGACCGTCAGCTGTAACTGGAAGTATCGGCTGATGCGCGCGGCCGCATCCATCATGGCCAGCGTGGTCACATTCAGGTGTCCACGGCCGGTAAGGCCAATCAGCCGGTTGCGAAGATCTTCCCTGCGGAGCAGGACGAAAAAGGTGAAAACCGTGGTCAGGAACGCCGTGACTAACGGATCGAGAATTCCTCCAACCTGATCCAGCCGGCCCGTCGGCCGTGCCACCTCCCGCACTGGCATCGGCTGCTGCGGAAGGCTCACCATATTCCCCGAGGCCTCGGTACGGTTATCAGTACCCGATGCAATCTGTTCGAGCCGGTTGCTGAGACGCTCCACCTCGGTCTTCGCCCGCGTGAAAGCGGTATCGCCGGGGTGGCTGACCAGAGCAAGTTTTCGGTCGATATTCTCCTGATACCGTGGCAGATCGCCTGCCATCTGGATCAGCTGCGATCCCACCAGCCAGCCCAGACAGCCCAGGATGCTCGCAAATCCCATGATCACCAGGACCACCGCGAGGGTTCGTGGCAGTCGAAACCGTTCGAGCGAGCTGACCAGGGGAGCAAGCAGGAAGGCGAACAGAATGGCGAACGCGAGCGGCAAAAACACAACTTTCGCCAGATAAAGAGCCGCGACCGCGAGCACGGCCGCGAACATGATGGACAGCCGCGAGAGCAGCCGGGCTGGATTCGGACTTGCCATTCCCACAATCCTCGGCTGAGTAGGATGCAAACCGCAGGATCGCGTGACAAAGAATGCCTGACCGCGGCTGCAGGGGCATGAAGCTTCCATGCAAAAGGGGCGGATCACTCCGCCCCAATGTGGGTTAACCAGCCAGTCCAGCGCTGCGGCGATGCTGTCAGCCCCGGCCGCTTACTGAGCGCCTTCCTCGGCGCGAACAGCGGCCTCGGCCGCCTGGAAGCCAAGCTTCGAGTGCGTGCCATCGCAGAAGGGTTTGTTCGTGGAGGCCCCGCAGCGGCAGAGTGAAAACGCAGGCTTGTTCGTGAGGTCCCATTCATTGCCATTGGCATCGACAAGCTTGACCGGACCTTCAACGCGGTAGGGTCCGTTGGGGCGGACGGTGATCTTCACTTCAGACATCAGCAACTCCTTGGCGATCGGTATTAAGTTTGCCCCTTTAGTCTACCGGCACAGGCCACGCGTGCTGTAATTCGGGACGGGCAACAACTCAATCCACAGTCCGTCAGACAGGAATGGAACGAAGCAGAGGAAGCAGCGAAGCAGCTATCTCTCTGTTCAGACCACCGGTACCGGCTGGGCGCTGCAGCTGGGATGGATGCTGACCAGGTTGCGGCCGCCGCGTTTGGCGCGATAGAGGGCTTCGTCGGAGCGGAGCAGGAAACCGGCGGCGGATTCGCTGGCATTCCCGATCGCGACCCCGATGCTGGCGGTGAGGCTGAGATCTCCGGGCAGGTTGGAGAGGGAAGCTATCTCGCTGCGAATGCGCTCGGCCGTGGCAGAGGATTCATCGAGGCCGGCGTCACGGAGAAGAACGACAAACTCCTCGCCGCCATAGCGAGCCAGAACATCGGACACACGGGTGGATTCACGGAGCACGCCGCTGATCCGGCGCAGAACCTCGTCACCGGCGAGGTGTCCCATCGAGTCGTTGACTCGTTTGAAATGGTCGACGTCGATCAGCAGAAGCCCGACGCTCCGGCCGTGGCGCCCGGAGCGCGGAAGCTCGCGGCGAACAATTTCTTCAAACGCCCGGCGGTTCAACAGCCCCGTCAGTGCGTCGGTTTGGGCCATCTGGTGCAACTGGCTGCGATGCACGCACAGCGAGAGCCACATCAGGGCCGCGACATTGCTGGCGCCCAGCAATACCGACAGGTAGCTGAAGGCGATCCCGATCAGGTCGGTGTGCATGAAGTCTGTGGAAGGCGGATGGACGATGGATGCCGCGAGCCAGGCGATCTGCACACCGGCAAGCGAGGTAAGCAGCCAGGCTGATGCACGCAGCGGCGAACGCAGGACCGGATCGCGGTGACGAAACAGCTGTCCGGCCGTCACGCTGGTCAACGCTGCCATGACCAGGGCATGGCAAAAGAGCCGCCCCAGCACTGAAGGCTGGACATAGGTAAACCAGAGAAGCGGTGGCAGGCCCGCCAGGCACACGTTGATCTGCCAGCTCAGGAAACGCGGCGGGACCTGAAGAATGTCGCAGGCGCCCAGATACAGGAAGGCGGCTCCGGCAAAGAGCAGGAGATTGGGCAGAATGATCGTCAGCAGCAGCGGCGCCCATGAGCGCGGACCCAGGCAAAGCAGCGCGAAAATGGCGCAGAGGATATAGCGGTGCAAATGCGCCTGGCCACGAAGATCCGGAGAGGTGCGACGGACAACGCGGAACCCGATCAGCAGGAAGAACAGCGTTCCCACATATCCGCAAATAAGGTAGGGCGTATACATGAGGTTAGTCGTACACCTCCATCCAGACAGCAGCCAGCGAGTGGAGTACCTCTGAAACGTCAGCTTAAAGATTGATTTTGTTCATCAGAATGGCACACCCGGAGGATGGCAGTCACCCAAAAAGTGCATGAGCCGGAGTTGGATCGGTTACGGGCAGCGGCCATCGGACACCGTTGTTATCTGCCTGGTAAATGCCCGGCGCGCCGTTCCGTGTCCTGAATAGCACGGATGGGCCATTCCGACGCACTCCGAACGCAGAGAAAATCGATTCATACAATTCTTGCGCCCTATCGATAGGAATGTGGTTAGTAACAAGCCATTCACACGCCTATGAGCACAGTGCCTGTCCTCGTTGAGCCGCAATCGACCGCAGCACCTGCAGACTCGCGGTTCTTCCGCCGGCTCTTCCCGGCGCTGGGCGTGTGCTCGCTGCTGGGCACCTGTATCCTCTGGTCGCTGAAGAAACAAATGTGGGCCGACGAGGTCTTCACGCGGACCGAGCTCAGCGATCCCTTCCTGGGCCATTTGCTGCGTGCGCTTCAGCACCTGGGCGGAGGCGGCATGCCGCTCTTCTCGCTGACCGCGTGGCCGTGGGTCCATGTCTTTGGCCTCAGCGATCTTTCCCTCCGCCTCTATTCCTGCGCCGGGATATGTCTCGCGTTTCTGGTGTTGGTCGGGACGCTGGCTCGGCGCCTCGGTGTACGCGCAGCTTTTCTCGGTGCAGCGATCGGCCTCTTCGCCTGCATGCCGGTAATGGAGCAGAATGCCGAAGCGCGTGGATACGGACTCTATCTTCTGTTGTGTTCGCTGGCTATCGCGCAGTGGCTGCGCGTTGCGGAAACCGCGCGGCCCGGCCGACGAGACCTGGCGTTCCTGGCTCTGACTCAGGCGGGGCTGGTGCTCGGCCACGTGCTCGCGCTCATCTATGCAGTGCTCATGCTCGCAGCATTAATGACCGCGGATTTCCGGCAGCGGCGGATTCGCGCCGGAGTCTATCTCAGCTGTATCGCGGGATGGCTGGCTCTGTTTCTGTGGATGCCTGCGATACGCGCTTCCATGGCCGTCGGCCGGCCCCATGGGTGGATTCCCGTGCCGCGCTGGGACAATCTGGCGCTGGGGCTCACCATGTGGCTCTTCGGCGGTGTCTACTACCCGCTGCTGCGGAACTTTCCCTCCGGTATTGCCTTGTGCTGGCTGCTGGTGCTGCTCTGCGTGATCGGCCTCATCGTGGTGAGCGTCCGCGCAATGATCGCGGGTCCGGCGGAAGCACGGCCGATCTGTCTCCTGGGTCTCGCGCTGACGCTGGGTCCGGTAGTCTTCTTCATCTTTTCGCGCGTCGCTGCCCCCATCTATGTGACACGCTACATGCTTCCGACTGCGCTGGGTGCAGCTATCCTGGTCGCCGGTGTGATCAAGCGGTATGGCCTCGCCGAGGGCCGAGGCGCAGTAGTCATCGGTTCTTTGCTGTTACTCCTGCCCCCTGCGACCGCCGCGCTGGCGAAGCCGAATTTTCTGAATGTCGCGGAAATCGACCGCGTCGCTGGAGGCCGCACCCTGGTCTGCGACTGGGCTCAGGACTTCCTGGTAGTCAAGCGCTACTCCGCCTATCCTGCGCTGTTTCCACTGGACTGGCCCGCGGCCCTCGAGGGTCAGAGACACGCCGTCCCCGACTTTCACCTGATGGTGAACTATCGTCAGGAGGGATACCTGCCCGGTTCGGTGCAGGACCAATCCGAGATCCTGAGCCGGAACTCATTCCTCGTCCTCGACAACCACGATGCAAACTGGTTTCGCATGGAGATTCAGAACAACCCGCAGTTCACCTGGAAGCTGCTCGCCACCATCGACGACGAACATCGGCTGCTCGAAGTCGACCGGAAACGCTGAACGCTTACGCGAGGGATTCAGCGGACCTGGTCACCGGTGACGAAACGACATCGGCAGATCGGATCCGGTTGCGCGCAACCAGATACCACACCAGCCACGCCGGTGCGGGCCACAGATAAAAAGCGGAAACCAGCCACGACGAATAAACGGGCTGCAGTTCCAGAAGAATGAACATCGATGCCAGTGCGGCGAGCAGCGCCCGCGAGCGAATGCGGCATGCGGCGCAGAGCAGGGCAGGCAGCGCCAGGGACTGATCGTAGAGCCAGCAATAGGGCGCAACCACGATCGAAACCAGCATCAGCACGTTTCCGTGTTCGATCCAGTCCCAGTGATTGCGGCGCGGCCAGAAATAACTCACAGCCCACAGACAGCCCAGCACCGCGGGCACAAAGACCAGCCATTTCGCCGCAGGATCGACCATGTTGCGAAGCGCTACACCGAGGCAGGGAATGAATTCATTCGAGATCCCCGATGCCCGTCCCCAATGCATGTACTGCACCCAGGCCGATGGATCGATGAGCTCTGTCACCAGGCAGCTTGCGGCAATCGCAGCAAACGCGCCGAGCAGGATGCGGTAGCTGCGCGAGACCACAATCCACAGCAGCAGTACCAGCGCAAACGGCAGAAAGACGTGCGGCTTCAGCGTGCAGAACCACAACGCCGCGCCCGCCCAAAAGGGCTGAGTGCGATGCAGGCGGAGGAACAGAACTAAACCGAGCAACAGAAACAGCGAAGTCTGGCCCTCCATCACGCAGATCAGAGCAGGAGGGAAAGCAAAGCCGAGCAGCCAGAGGTGACTTCCAGTGTGGCCAAACATCTTCCACAGGGTGCGAACGCAAAATACCAGGATCGCCAGCATCAGCAGCGACCAGGGAAGCGCTGCTACCCGCGCGCTGAAGAAGCCCAGAGGCCAGGCCAGGGGCAGGCTCCACGGCGGGTTGCGCATGAAGTAGGAGCCTTCGCCGATGTAGCCCGCGGCATGTTCGATCTGCCCCATCGTCTGCCAGTCGAACGGATTCGCGTGATGAACCAATTGCTGCCCGGTAGCCCAGTAAACGACGAAATCGCGGCTGCCGGAGAAGCTGCGCAACAGAGGAATCAGTCCCAGAAAGATTGCAGTAATGGTGATCCCCAGGCCGAAGGCAACAGCAACGGTTACATCGGCGAAGTCGCCGCGTTTCCGGATCGGGGAAGGAAGGCTTGCCTGGGCCATTGATTCCATTTTCCTGGCCGCGTGCACCCACCCGCCATTCCCCGTTCTGGGGATCAGAGAAGCCGCGCCCAAAGACGACCGAAGGAAATCTGGCCGGGCTTATATCATCACGACGTGACGAGCGATTCAGCCTCTGCGGGCGCGGGAAAGGACTCCAGAGTCGGGGCTGACGAACGCGCCATCAGATACCAGGCCAGCCACACAGGAGCCGGCCACAGATACAACGGAGAAACCAGTCCGGCAGGATCAAATGACTGGACCTCCAGCGCGATGTAAGCCAACGCCAGAATGGCGAGCAGAGGACGCGAACTTGTGCGGCCTGCGGCCCACAGCAGAGCCGGCAGCGCCAGAACCTGATCGTGCACCCAGCAATACGGAGCCACCACCAGCGAAACCAGCATCAGCAGGTTGCCGTGTTCCAGCCAGTCCCAGACATGGCGTCGCTGCCAGAAATAAATCAGCGCCCAAACCGAAGCCAGGATCGCGGGCAGGAACACCAGCCACTCTGCTGCAGGATCCACAAGGTTGCGGAAAACCACGCTGAGGCAGGGAATTGGCTCGTGCGCAATGCCGGAGTTGGCCGCCCAGTGCAGGTATTGGTTCCAGGCCGACGGATCAATGAGCCACGTGACCATGCAACTGGCCGCTACGGCGGACACCGCGCCAAGGACGATTCGGTAGCGCCGGCCAACCACGATCCAGACCAGCAACACGGCAGCGAAAGGCAAAAACAGATGCGGCTTGAGGCTGCAGAACCAAAGCGCAGCTCCAGCGAGGAACGGCCGCGTCTGATGCAGGTGCAGGAAGAGAACCAGCCCCAGCAGCAGGAAGACTGACGTCTGGCCCATCATCACGCAGAACAGCGCCGGCGGGAACGCATACCCGAGCAGGTGCAGCGGACTTGCCGGTCGGCCCACGATGCGGAACAAAGTGCGTACCGAAACGATCAGCAGCCCAAGCATCAGCAGCGACCAGGGAACGGCCGCCGCGCGCACGCTGAGATAACCCAGAGGCAGCGCCAGAGGCAGCGCCCAGGGTGGGTTGCGCATGAAGAACGAACCGCGAACCGTCAGGCCGGCAGCATGCTCCACATGGCCGATCAGGTGCGCGTCCCAGGGATTGGCGTGATGCGCCAGCAGCTGCCCCGTCGCCCAGTACACGACGAAATCGTGCTCCCCGGCCATGCTGCGCACCAGTGGCATCACGATCAGGAAAGTAACGGTGAGGGTGATGGCGAGTCCGGCAGCGACGGCAATGCTGGCTTCGGCATAGTTCGGCCGAGGCTTTGCAGCGGCAACTGGGATTTCCGCGCGGGCTGCCATCGAGGCCATTGTTACGGAGCCGCGCGGTCCGTGGTATGCCACCTTACGGTCAGATGGAAACGCAGGCCAGCGGCGGACTCGAGGCCGGCTCGCAGACGAGACTCAGAAGGTCCCCAGCTCGCTCCACAGCCTCCACACCGAGATGAGCAGAAGCACCCCTACAGCGTCATTCACGATGAAGCCGAAGATAGATTTGGTTTTGAGCAGAGCCACCGCGTCAATAATGGTGATCAGCAGCGCAATCGCAAAGGCCAGCATCAAACCGCGATAGTTGCCGGTCCACGCGAGGCCGCCGGCCAGCAGCCCCAGGACAATTTCGCGCGCCGCGAGTACCGCCATCATCGGCCGCGATTCGCCCCGCAGCAGCGGCAGCCCACTCGCCCCCGTAGACAGCTCCGGCTTGACCAGAAGAATCAGGCCGATCCCACACAGGAAGACGGTGACAAGGTAAGCGACCACCCGGGCAAAGTTCATGCTGCTCTCCCAGCCTTTGTTGAACCTGCCGGTACTTATAGCACCGGACTCGCAGCAGGGGGCTTTTAGTTTTTCAGGGAGATGATGAATGCAGGAAAGAGCCGCCGCTCAACACTTCCTGCACTTGGCCAGAATGGCCTTATGCAGGCGGTCGCGCAGGTCATCGGGTAATTCGTAGAGTTCGTGGCTGCGGTAGATCTGAATCGTCTTGCGGGTGGTGTTCAGAGTGATCTCACAGTGCTCACAGCTGCGAAGGTGCTCTTCGAGGTCCGCGCGCAGCGGCGCCGATGTGGGCTGGTCGAGCATTTCATCAAGCTGAGCCAAAAACTCCGTGCAGGTCACTTCACACCATCCTGGGCTTTTTTCTGATCGCGCCGTTTGAAGTAGCGAGCGAGCCGCTCGCGCAGTTGCAGTCGTGCCCGCAACAGGCGCGATTTAACAGCAGGGATGCTGAGTCCCAGCGTTTCTGCTGTCTCCTCGGTCGAAAGCCCCTCGACATCGCGCAGGGCAAAGACCACGCGGAACCCAGGTGGCAGTCCCTGGATGGTCTTGCGCAGGATATCGGCCATCTCCGACTGTCCATAGAGGGCCTCGGGATCGGGGCTCCAGTCGGCCAGATCGCGCGGCATCGAGCCTTCCTCGGTCTCCACATCTTCGTCGATGGAGACCATCCGGCCGGTACGCCGCTTGCGAAGCCGCATGAGAGATTCGTTAACGGCAATACGCACCAGCCAGGTGTAGAACTTCGAGTTTCCCTGAAACTGGTCGAGCTTCTCATAGGCCTTCAGGAACGCGTCCTGCACTACATCCTCGGCGTCTTCGCGGTTCTGGACGATATGCTGGGCGATTCGGAAGACCTGGCGGTCGTATTGCCGCACCAGCTTCTCGAAGGCCTGCATGTCGCCCTGGCGCGCCCGCTCTACCAGCAGGACGTCGGGATGAACTTCGGCCGTTCCTTGTGATTGGATGGGAGAAGACATGAATGGCTTCAGAATTTGGGTGCCTGCAGACAACGAACTCCACCTCCATACTAAACGGCACACTTCCAGCTGGGCAAAAACCGTGCTTCTGCTTGTGCCTGGAATTTCGCTGATCCTTTTGATGGCCGGATGCGGCAAAAGGACTCCGACCTATGCAGGCCCGCCCGATACCGTGCGGTCGATCGTCATGAAAAAATGGGCGATTGTGCCCAACCGGCTGGTCATTCCGCAGGGCGCAAAAGTCGAATTGGTGGTGTCGACGGCGGACGTCGAACACGGTATCGACATTCCCGGGCTGGGCATCAGGGAACCGGTGCAAAACGGGCAACCGCCGGCAGTCATCCGCTTTCTGGCGCAAACTCCGGGAGTCTACCCCATGCGCTGCAGCATCGCCTGCGGCCGCGGCCACGACAAGATGACCGGGGCCATCGTGATCACCCCCGCCAGCCCAACCGCGCCGGCTGCGCATTAGCTCAGCCACAATGCAGCGGAACGTCCGGCTTCAGTGCGGCTCGCCGCCGATGTGAAATTCGAGCCCTCCGGTAAAGCTACGCCCCGGCATCGGGACATCTGCGATCTCCTCGTAGCCTGTGTTGCTGAGGTTGGCGATGCGCAGCCAGGGCCGGATACGTCCGCGTTGCCGCGATGCCTCGATATCCCACACGGGATAAGCCGTCTGTTGATAGCGCTGCACCACCTGAACCCGCGTGCCCAGCGTCCATGCTCGATGCAAGGTCCCGAGCCATTCGAAGCTCGCGTTGTCCACCGGATAATTGAAAACATATTCCGACTCGAGGCCATGGAGAGCACGTTGCGCGCCGGAGAGGCCGGTCCAGCCGAGGCGCACCTGCTGATTGCGCGTGGCCTGCCAGACGAGCGAACCCTCTGCGCCGGTGAAGCTGAGGCCGCTGAGATTCTCAGCCTGCCACGGTTGTGAGGCATTGGCTCGTACATAGTCAATGGCATCATGCTGGCGCGAGTAGAAGACAGTCAGCGAAGCCGTGGTGCGGGCATTCGCATACCAGTCGATCCCACCGTCGCCCGACCACGCTGACTCAGGCTGAAGATGCGCGTTGCCGATAGTCGAGGGGTCGGAGTAGTAGAGATCGGTGTAGGTGGGCAAGCGAAACCCATAGCCGGTTGAAGCGCGGAGCTTCACCGTCGGCGAGACGCGCAGGCTGCCGGCCAGATCGGGGCTCCAGACCGAACGCGCACCGCCGCTCAGAATCTCTTCGCGGACTCCGGCGGCCAGAGTCCAGCGGCCGGCGGGATGCAGATCAAGATCGAGATAGCCCGCGCCCTGATTGCGTGCATGTGTGCCCAGATTGTTGCTGTGGATGGCATCGCCGTCGAATTCAAGGCCATAGAAGAGCGATGCTCCCTTGCCGATGCCGTCGCTGCGGCGCATAACCGCCTGCCAGCTTTGATCGATGTGATTGTTGGCGTAGTAGGCGGGGTCGGTACGCAGCAGAATGAAGTTGTCGGCGTGGCGGCGATAGCCGAATGCCGCCTCTGTATGGGTGCCGATCTCCTGACGCGCAGAGGCGAACCACCCCTTGGTGCGTTCCCAGGAATCGTATGGTCCGTAGAACTGATTGGCCCCAAAGGCGCGGTCGCTGCCTGCGAGCAGGATGTCGGTCAGCCCGGCGTTCGATTTCCATCGCGTCTCGCTGCTGCCGGTTTCGTTGCGGTAATCGCGGTCGGGAATAAAGCCGGTAGAGAAGTTGCGCGCGCCGGTGAGCATTTCACTCGCGTTGCCTTTGGCGGCGCTGGCGATGACCGTCTCTTCGTTTTCGCCAAAGCTGCCGCCCCCGGTGCGCAGAGTCAGACTGTTCTTCGAGGGCGTCGCGGTAACGAAATCGATGACCCCGCCAATGGCGTCGGAACCATAGAGCGTCGATCCGGAACCGTGCAGCACTTCGATGTTGCTCAGCGCCTCCACAGGCACCGGCAAATCGAGGTTGTGGTGTGAAGTCTGCGCGTCGTTGATGCGGAGACCGTTCAGCAGAACCAGCGTTTGCTCAAAAGAAGAGCCGCGGATAGAAATATCGGCCTGGGCGCCACCGGCGCCGCGTTGCTCAATGAAGGTTGAAGGATCGGTGCGCAGATATTGCTCGACGGTCTCGTATGTCGAGGGATCCTGATTGGTAGGAATGACCACGATCGAGCGTGGCGATTGCCCCAGCGTGAGCGGCTCGGGAGCACCGACCACGACGACCGTCTGCTGGATAGGGGCGGTGGATGAAGCCGGCTGCTGTGCGGCGACGGCGGCAGCGCATACAAGAAGAATGGAAGCAGCTGAGATTTCCTTTATTGTGCTCAACAGGGAGTGCCGCCGGATTCATGATCTCATGCACCCGGCTCAACAACGACGCGCAACGCGACAGCGCCCGTTCTATTCGTGCCGTAACGCGCGCATAGGATCCACCCGGGCGGCTCGCCGTGCCGGAATCCAGCTGGCTGCGATGGCCACAAGAATCAGCAGCCCAGCCGACAAGAGGAACGTCGCCGGGTCCCAGGCCTTGAGCCCGTAGAGCAGACTGGCAATGATACGGGTCAACGCGAGCGCGGCAGCAACGCCACCGATGACCCCAATCACCACCAGCCACGAAGCTTCTCCCAACACCATGCGCAGCACCCGGCCCGGCTGCGCTCCCAGAGCCATGCGGATGCCGATTTCGTTGATGCGCCGCGAAACCGAATACGCCATGATGCCGTAAATCCCAATCGAAGCCAGCACCAGAGCCAGCACGCCAAAGCCGCCGGTCAGGCTGGCGAAGATCCGCTCGTGCTGTAGATTGGCGGCGATCTGTTCGTCCTGGGTGCGAATGTCGAGCACAGGCAGGTTGCGATCAACCGAAGCAACGGCGCTGCGCAGCGAGGGAAGAAGCGTCGTCGTGGGCAATCGCGTGGCCACGGCGAAGGTCGCGTTGTTGAGGCCATCGGGCGATTGTTCGTAGAGCGTGTAGTAGGTGGGTTGCAGATGCTGGTTCACCCTGTAGTACTTCGCATCGGCGCAGATGCCGACGATGCGCCAAACGTACGGATGATTCCACCCAGCCTGGAAAGTGTGTCCAATGGGATCCACACCAGGATAGATCTGCTTCGCGAATATCTCGCTCACTACGGCCACACGCGGCGAGGTAGCCGTATCGCCGGAATTGAAACTGCGGCCGGCAAGGATCGGGATGTGGAAGGTAGAGAAGAAGTCTCGGCCCACTTCGTTCGTGAGCGGGCTCGGGTTTTGGCCGCTGGGTTTGCGCTGCTGCCCCTCGGGGACGATGGTGCTGTTGGAAGCGTTGCCCGCGATCAGGGCGTTATGCGTGAGGGTTACCGAGTCCACGCCGGGCAGCGCGCGCAGCTTGTCCTCGATCTGCTGAAGCGGCGGAACGCTGGCTGTGGCCGGGTAGCGCGTCTCCGGGAGCTCCACTGCGAAGAGCAGCAGATTATGCGTGCGGAAGCCGACGGGGGTCTCGCCCAGGCGCATCAGGCTCTTGACGAACAACCCAGCGCCGACTACCAGCAGCACGGAGAGCGCGACCTGAACGATGACGATAGCTTTTCCCGCCAGGCCGTGACGACGATGGGTGATGGTCTGGCTCGCGTCTTTCAGTTCGCTGCTCACCGCGACCCGCGTCGCCTGCCAGGCCGGCATCAGTCCGAAGATGAGACCCGTGAGCAGAGAAATACCGGCAGCAAAGGCAAGAATCGGCCAGCTGAGCCGCGCGGCAAAGGCTGGGGGATTCCAGGAGTCGGAGAGCAGGCGCGGAATGGAGTTGCGCACCGCCCAGGCCAGGAACACTCCGGCAACACCGCCCAGCGCCGAAATCAGCAGGCTCTCCGTCATCATCTGCCGCACGATGCGTGCCCGCCCCGCACCCAAAGCCAGACGCACGCTCATCTCGCGCTGCCGTGCTCCGGCCCGCGCCAGCAACAGGTTGGCGAGATTGGCGCAGGCCAGCAGCAGCACGAATCCGGAAAGGCCCATCAGCACGTAGATGGGACGGGCGAGGTCGTCGGCGTTCGGATTCTGTCCGCGGCTGCCAGCCTCGAGGCGCAGCTGCGGGATCTGGTTATCTTTTTTTACCTCCATGGTCGCGCGGACCTCAGCGCTGAACTGGGTGTTGAGCGCAGCGGCCGCAGTCCCCGCGGCAACACCAGGCTTCAAACGTCCCATGACCAGCACCCACCACATGTTCCTGCTTTCGAAGAGAGAGGTGGAATCATCGACGTGAAAATTGGTGGGCGCAACGATCGACTGCATGCTGAAGGGCAGAAAAATATCGGGGCTCTGCTGCGCGGAGTACGCGCCGGTGAATCCCGGCGGATTAACACCGACGATGGTCATCGGCTTTGCGTTGACGAGAATCTTTTTGCCGATCACCGCCGGCGAGCGGTCGAAGCGCTTCGACCAGAACGCATCGCTGATGACCACCACCGGACCGCTGCCAGGCGCGCCGTCATCCGCTTCGTCGATGAGCCGGCCGAGAGCGGGGCGCAGGCCGAGTGTCGAATAGTAATTGCCCGAGACCATCTCTGAATCCGCCGGCTCTGCCTGGCCGTCGATATTGACCGTCATGCGGCCGAAGTTCTTAAAGGCGAAAATGTCGGCGAGGGAGCGGTTTTCGCGCCGCAGTTGCCGGTAGACGGGCCAGGAGAACGACGTGGATGCTTCGCCGCCGCCGGGCAGGTCGTCGAAGTTGCCCCACATCTCATGGACGACGCCGTCCGGAGGCTCGCTCCATGCAAACAGCCGCAGTTCGTCCGGGTGCAGAACCTTCAGCTTGTCCAGCAGCATGTGCTGGGCCGCGGTAAAGATGACGGTATTCGCCCCAATCCCCAGCGCCAGCGAGCCAATCGCAATCGCCGTAAATCCAGGGCTCTTGGCCAGCATGCGCAGTGCATAGCGCAAATCTCCGCGCAGTTCATCGAGCAGCCGCGTACCCCACGCTGAGCGGCAGTTCTCGCGGCCGGCGGCGAGACTGCCCAGCTCCGCGCGCGCCCTGCGCACCGCCTCCTGCCGGGGAACGCCCCGCCGCTCCAGATCCTCGGCGTAGCTCTCGATGTGGAACTGCAGCTCTTCGTCCACCTGGCTGTCGAGTTCAGCGGAACGGAAGACGGCTTTCCACCACGTACGCATGCGGCTCGAGAGGCTCATAGTTGCTCCGGTGCAGTGCTCAGGATGCTGCCGACGACCTCGGCAAACTGGTTCCACTTTTTCGTTTCCGCCTCGAGGCGTCGCCGTCCCGCGGCTGTCAGTCGGTAGAAGCGGGCGCGGCGCTTGTTCTCGCTTTGCCCCCACTCGCCAGCGATCCAGCCTTCGTGCTCCAGCCGGTAAAGAGCCGGATACAGCGATCCCTGCTGGATTTCCAGACGGTTTTGCGAGATCTGCTGGATGCGCAGCAGTACGCCATAGCCGTGCAGCGGCCCGAGGGAAACAGCCTTAAGGACCAGCATGTCCAGCGTGCCCTGCAGAAGATCGATAGGGGCGTCATTCGCCATTCGTGTTCTCCCAGTCTGTCTGGGAGAGAGTAAAACGGCTTCTCCCAGACTGTCAAGGAGAGAAGGCGAGGTCGGTTGCCGGGGTCGCAACTTCCGTGTTTCCAGCGTCTGCGCCCGTCTGCAGGCGGGAACCGCACTCTGAGTCCGGGGATTGCCGGCCAATGCAGTACACAAGTAAGCAACTTTCTGGGGATTGACCCGATTTCCGGTTCAGATGGCAGAATATTTCGTCTTACTCTGTAGCCAGAGGGATGAGAATTTTGCTGTCGCGTCGTGGAGTTGCATTGAAAGACTGCCTGCATTGGGAGATGAGGAGCCGCTGGGGCGTGTTTTTCCTGGCGACGGTGTTGGTTTTGTTCGCTTTGCCGGGATTCGCGCAGTCCAGCTCGACCTCAACCAAGCACCCGAAGCATCACGCCGCCGGCAGGACGAGCAAAAAGAAGTCCGCAGCCGGAACGGGCCACGCGACGACTCGTCGCACGACCACGACGAGTGGCAAGACCAGAACCAGTGTTCGGCATACGGCCGCCAGCCGTTCGCGCAGACATCGCCGGCATATTCTCACCGCGAAGGAGCGAGCCAGGAGTCATCGCCTGCAGCACGCCTTTGTCGCGTCGTCGCAGCTGCGGCCCATGGCCCAGCAGTTGGCGCAAATGCGCACTCCGGCGGCATACTCGGGCGTCTCCGCCTACGCGCACAGCCATTCGGGAGAAGGCGCGGCAGCAGCTTACCTTGCCCTCGGCCATGCATATCTGCTTGACCACAAATTCTCTGAGGCAGAGAGCGCCTTGCGCTCGGCGCATCTGGCCGATGCCTCAAAAACCCAGCCCGACGGTGTTCTGGCCGACTACGCAGATTATCTGACCGCCCAGGCGTATCTGCAGAGCAGTCAGTTGCCGCAGGCCGAGATGGTCCTCAACGACTTCGCGACGAAGTATCCCGACAGCATCTTCGTGAACAGCGTTCCGGTGCTGCAGGCCAATCTCTTCGTCCAGGAAGGCGATCCGCAAAAAGCGCTGACCATCCTGGACAAGCATCGCGGCGAGCCCATCGCCAATCATGTTGATTTTCAGCTGGCGCTGGCCAGGGCCGATGCCATGGCGGGCAAAACCGACGAGGCGCAACAGCTCTTCCGTCATGTTTATCTCGACTATCCATTGAGCATCGAGGCCGCGGTGGCGCGCGGCCAGCTGGTGACGTCAGGTGTGTTGGCGACGCTGGCGCCCGAGGAGCGGCGCCGCCACGCAGACGCGCTCTACAACGCCGGACACTACAGCGATGCCGAGGAGGAGTACCGCTCGTTGGCCTCTCAGCCGGACGTTGACGGCGTCTCGCGCAGCGCGCTGCTGGTCGCGGCGGCGGAGTGCGACTGGAAGCTCAAGCACCTGAGCCAGAGCGAGCTGAATGCGATCCCGGATTCGAACGACGAGGCCGGTGCGCGCCGCATGTATCTGCTCATGGAGATGGCGCGCGACAAGGATGACACCGGGACCCAGCAGTCGATCGTTGCGCAGATGGAGACGCGCTTCCCGGACAGCTTATGGCTGGCCGAAGCTCTCTATTCGAGCGGGAATATGTACCTGCTCAAAAAAGATTTCCCCAACGCTATTAGCTACTACGGCGAGCTGGCGAAGCGCTTTCCAACCATGCGATATGCGCCCAGCGCCCACTGGCGCACCGGCTGGCTGAATTACCGCCTGCAGCAGTATCCGGAGGCGGCGCGGCTCTTCGACGAGCAGATTCGCGTCTACCACGGAGGGAAAGAAATTCCCGCAGCACTCTACTGGCGCGGACGTATCTACGACGAGCAGGAGCATCGGCCGGAGATGGCTGCGGAATACTACCGCACCATCATGCGCGTCTATCCGCATTACTACTACGCCATGCTGGCTCAGGATCGGCTGACGAAGCTGGGATCGGTAACGCCCCAGCCAGTTGCTGCCCTCGATGCGCTCCAGCCGGAGCCTGTTCCCGAGCTGACCGACGATGTGCCCGAAGACGATCCACACGTGGTGAAGGCGCGCCTGCTGGCCAACGCTGGTCTCAACGAATACATCGAGCCGGAGATCCATGCCGCCGACGGCAGCGACGAGTGGGGCGCCTTTGCCGAGGCGGACATCTATGCCTCGTACGGCGAGTCCTGGCGCGCCATGCGGTTGCTGAAGCGGGCGATCCCGTTCTACACCTCGGCGCCCATCGAGGCGATTCCGGTCGGCTACTGGCGCATCCTCTTTCCGCAGAACTACTGGACCGATATCAAGGCGGATGCCGAGAAGAACGGCCTCGATCCCTACATGGTCGCGTCCCTGATCCGCCAGGAGACGGAGTTCAATCCAACCGCCATCTCCAACAAGAGCGCCTACGGACTGATGCAGCTGCTGCCTTCCGTCGGCAAGTCGCTGGCAAAGCAGGAAGGCATCCGGCATTTCAAAACGGATGAGTTGCTCGATCCGGCGACAAACATCCGTCTCGGAACCCTCTACCTGAAGCAGACGCTGCAGAAGTTCGGCAATCAGCCCGAATATGCCTTCGCCGCCTACAACGCCGGCGACGACCGCGTGCTGGACTGGCAGGGCATCGGCAACTACCACGGCATCGACGAGTTCGTGGAGTCGATCCCATTTACCGAAACCCGGGAATACGTGCAGGCCATCCTGCGCAACGAGCAGATTTACCGGGAGCTGGACAAAGTCTCAGCGCAGCAGGCGGAGCGATAGCACGGCAGGCTGATTTCAGCCCTCTGTGGATCGCATTGCGATCCCGCCGGGTCGGCGCTACAGTCTGTCTATGGCCACTCTGACCATCCGCGAACTGGATGCCTCTGTTGAGGCGCAACTACGCGCCCGCGCGGCGGAGCATGGACGCTCCATGGAAGAGGAAGCCCGGGAGATTTTGAGCTCGGTGGTGGGTAAGCCTGAGAATCTCTACCAATCGATTCGGCGTCAACTTGCTGCTGCAGGTATCGCGGGGGTCGACCTCGAGATTCCAGATCGCGAGCCGATGCGCGAACCCATCGATTTCAGCGGGTCCAAATATGGAACTGGTAATGATGAATAGCGCATGATCATTGTCGACACGAATGTTTTGTCGGAGGCCATGCGCGAAGTGCCCGCGGAGCGTGTTGTCGCCTGGCTGGAAGCGCAGCGGTCATCCGAGTCTTTACGACAGCCATCACCAAGGCTGAGGTCCTTTTCGGCATCGAGATCCTTCCCCAGGGTAGATCTCGCGCCAGATTGACTGCGGCGGCGGAGCTGATTTTCTCTCAGTCATTCGTTGGCCGCGTTCTTGCTTTTGACGAAGACGCAGCGAAACACTTCGCGCAGATTGCCGCATCGCTCAGATCACAGGGCCGCGTAACCAGCGAGGCTGACGTTCAGATCGCTGCGATTGCACGGGCTCACGTCGCAACGCTGGCAACGCGGAACGTACGGCATTTCAACGAATGCGGGATACAGCTCGTCAATCCGTGGCAAAGCTGACTGGACGTCGTGCAGCCAGCTTTCTCAGCTGTGTGCGCTCGTAACCGGCCGCGGCGTTGGCGCTGCAACCGCCCGCGACGGAGCCCGGCTGCGCGCATAAATCACCAGCCCCACTCCAAACGCGATCGCTCCCAGGCTGGCCAGCTGCGCATTGGTCATGCCCATAAAGATGCGCGGATTGATGCGGATGAACTCCACCAGAAACCGCGCCACCCCACTGAGGATCAGGTACTCACCCGTGATCTGGCCCAGCGGACGCGGATTTTCCGGACCACCGCGGCGCCACAGTATCCATGCAATGAACAGCGCACCAAGCAGCTCGTAAATCGGCGTTGGGTGCACCCGCTGATCCGTCGGCACCAGGCCGTGCGGGAAGCTCATACCCCAGGGTAGATTGGTCGGCTTGCCGTAATCGCCATCGCCCGAAACCAGGCAGCCCAGCCGACCCACCCCATAGCCCACCGCTGCAGCCGGCGCAGCCAGGTCCAGCATCCGCAAACCGCCCAGCTTATACACCCGTGACTGCCACAGCAGCGCCAGGATGCCGACGATCAGCCCGCCGTACCAGGCGAATCCGGCGCGGTCAAAAAGCAGATCGGCGGGATGCCGCATCAGCATCTCCGGCGTTTCCAGCACGTGCCACAGCTTGGCGCCGAGAACGCCCGCGACCGTCGCAACCGCGACGATGCTGATGGCGTCGGCCTTCACCTGCCAGCGTTGAAAATTCCGATGGAGAACCCAGCAGCCACCGACGGCAGCCAGCCAGAGCAAAATACCAAACGTGCCAATGGCGAAGTGTCCAAGATGAATGAATGGGTACATAAGGGCGCTAGTCCAAGTATAGCTTCCACAGGGGCCTTTGCCGGATAATCGCCCCTGTGAGCACGACGGGAGTTCGCACCGATCTGGAAGTGCTGTTTAGCCGGGAGAGGATTCGTGATCGCGTCGCCCAGATGGGACGGCAGATCGACCGGGACTACGCGGGCGAGGCTATCGTTTTGGTCGGCGTTCTGAAAGGCGCGGCCATTTTTCTCGCCGACCTCGCGCGCAGCATCTCCGTCGACAACACCTTCGACTTCGTGGCCGTCTCCAGTTACGGCAAGGAACAGCGCACCAGCGGCGCGGTCAAGCTCATCAAAGACCTTGATCAGCCCATCGAAGGTAAAAACGTCATCATCGTCGAGGACATTCTGGATACGGGATTAACCCTGGGGTTTCTGCGCAGTCTTTTCGAGCAGCATCTCCCCAAAACCCTCCGCATTGCCGCTCTGCTTGACAAGCCATCGCGCCGCGTGGAAAAAATCGATGCCGATTATGTGGGATTTACCATCCCCAACCAGTTTGTTATCGGGTATGGCATGGATTTTGCAGAGCGTTACCGGAACCTTCCGGACATTTGCCTGATGCCCGATGACGCGGCAGCCCAGGATGTCCCAGGAGAGGCTGACCGGGCCCGGTGAGGGATCACCCGGCTGAAAGGAGTTTGCCATGAGTTCTCAAATTCACCTCGTGGATGAGGACGAGGAAATTGAAGTCGTCGGATTCGACGCCGCCGCTTTTGCGAGGCAGGCGCTGGCATCCAGGCGCAGTCTGGCCGCCACCATCGATCACACGCTGCTGAAGCCGGAGGCGACCCGCGAGCAGGTCATCCGCTTATGCGCGGAAGCGGCTGAACACCATTTTGCCTGCGCCATGGTGAACCCGGTGTGGGCAGCAGTCGCTTGTGCTGAGCTGGCCGGCACCGGAATTCCGGTAGGGGCCGTTGTGGGCTTTCCTCTGGGCGCGTCCCTGGGAACCACCAAACGCGAGGAAGCCGCCGCGCTGGTAAAGCTGGGCGTTCACGATGTGGATATGGTGATCAGCATCGGCCTCCTGAAGTCCGGCGATAACGCGGCTGTGCAGCAGGAGATTCGCGGTGTTGTCGAGGTTGCGCAGGAGGCCGGAGCCATCGTGAAGGTGATCCTTGAAACCTGCCTGCTGACGGTCGAGGAAAAACTGCGGGCTTCGGAACTTTCCATCGCCGCCGGGGCCGATTTCATCAAAACCAGCACCGGCTTTTCTACCGGAGGCGCCACTGCCGAAGATGTTGCCCTGATGCGTGGAGTGGCCGGCGGCCGCTGTGGCGTCAAGGCTTCGGGCGGGATTCGCACCCTCGCTGACGCGCGACGTATGCTGGAGGCGGGAGCCAGCCGCATCGGAGCGAGTGCCAGCGTGGCTATCGTGGCCGAACTGGGCTAAGGCGCCGAGATTTCGCATTCCGTGGATTCCGGCTCAGCAATCGCTGGTCGACCCAGCCCGGCTGTGGCCGAGCTGCAGTTTCGTTCCTGACGATTCACGCAGGTTGCGCGGATGTCCCTGTTCCGGCCGCGCAACGACTTCGGCGCGCGCCTGTAGTCGACCGTGACGATGCGGGCGGCCAAAGGTAACCGGGTCGGGATTCCAAACAGACACCGCTGCAACACCGTATGATGACTTTCGGTCGGCGATGGAGGTGGTGAGCGCCGGCAGGAGATTTGTGACCGAAGAAGCGAAGCCGAAGCCGGCGCCGGAAGCTCAGAGCACGACTCGGGACGACGGGCCAGAACATTCCTGGGAAGGGGATTACCGCCCGGTCTCGCGCGAGGCTGCGCAGCGGCCGGTGCAGACGCACGTCGATCCACTGCAGACGGAGTTCCTGTTTCGCCTGGCGGACGCGCTGAATACCACCCTGGACCTGAAGACGCTGCTGGAGCGCACCGCCTCGCTGGTGCGCGCCGTGATTGACTACAAAATCTTCGCCATATTGCTGATCAACGACCGCACCCACGATCTGCGCATGCGTTTTCAAATCGGTCACAAGCCGGAGATTGAGCGCATGCGGATTCGCATCGGTAACGGTATCGTCGGCCAGGTGGCGCAAACCCGCCAGCCGATGCTGCTCAACGACGTGCGCCAGGCGGCGAACTACATCGACGCCAATCCCGAAGTCCGCTCCGAGCTGGCCGTGCCGCTGATCACCAAAAACCGGGTGATTGGCGTCATCGATATTCAGGCCGAGCAGCTGGATTACTTCAAGCCCGAGCACCTGCACCTGCTCACGCTGACCGCATCCCGCATTGCCGGAGCCATTGAGAATGCGCGCCTCTACACGCGCGTGGCGCGCCAGGCGCAGACCCTGGGCCTGCTCAATGAAATCAGCCGCGAGATTACCTCCATCCTCGATCCCAATGAGCTGCTGGAGCGCGTCGGCCAGGCCATCCGCCGCATCATCGATTACCAGATGCTTTCGATCTGGCTGATGAACGAACGCGAACAGCATCTTGAAAACCGCCTGGCCATTCGCTTCAAACACCACGCGCACGCAAAAGAGAAACCGGTCCCGGAAGAGAAGCGGAGCATCTTCGAATCGTCTGCGCCGCTGCCCCCGCGCCCATCTCCCCAGTCAGGAGCGACTGTGGAGCCCGCGGCTGCGAGACCTGCGCCCATTCCGCTGGAACGCGGCCTCGTGGGCGCAGCGATCCGCGAGAAGCACGTCATCAACGTCGGCGATGTGCGCAGGGATACCCGCTATCACATGGTGAACCCTGAGACGCGCTCCGAGATGGCGGTGCCGCTGATCTACAAGGGCCGCGCCATCGGAGTGCTCGACATTGAGCACTCCCGCGCCCACTACTTCAACGAGGATCACGAGCGTGCGATGACGACCCTCGCCGCCCAGATCGCCATTGCCCTCGAGAATGCACAGCTCTACCAGCGCGTCGCGCAGCAGGAGCAGCGCCTCGAGCGCGATCTCTCCATGGCGCGCGAGGTGCAGCTCCGGCTGCTGCCTCCCGAGAAACCGCAGCACAAGCGCGCGGAGCTGGCGGCGCGCTTCCTCCCCGCCAGGACCATCGGCGGCGACCTTTACGACTTCCTCCAGTACGACCCCAACCGCAGCGCGATTGCGCTCGGCGACGTAAGCGGCAAGGCGGCTCCGGCAGCGCTGTACGCGGCGCTGGTGAGCGGCATCATGCGCTCCGTGGCCAGTCGCAAGCTCTCGCCCTCGCCCATGCTGAAGACGCTGAACGATGCCCTGCAGGAGCGCAGGCTCGACTCGCAGTACGTCACCATGCTCTACGCGCTCTGGAACGACGAAAACCTGACCCTGCAGATCGCCAATGCCGGCGCGGTACAGCCGCTCTTCTGCCGCAGCGGCGAGATTGAGACCATTCGCGCAGAAGGATTTCCTCTGGGCATGTTCCCGAATGCCACGTGGGAGGAGTTCAGTATTGCTATGCAGCCGGGAGACTCCATGGTCTTCTTCAGCGATGGCATCGTCGACGCGCAGAACGCGGCTGGAGACATGTTCGGCAACGACCGCCTGGTCGCGTGCCTGAAGAAGAACTACCAGAAGACTGCATCGAAGCTCGCCGAAAGCGTCCTGAACGAAGTAGGCCGCTTTCAGGGAAAGCGCGAGCGGTTCGACGACGAGACCGTAGTCGTACTCCGCGTCGTGTGACCAAAGAAACCAGACGCGGCACCAGCGAGGCACGTTCTTTTCCACGCAGGCAACCCGGCTCATTCCCCGGACGGGGCATGCCCCTGCCCGTTTGTGGGGTGGATTTCCCGCGGGTCGGAATTTAAGAAAGAGAAAACGAGGAACGGGTCGACCCAATGATCGCCATAAAACTTGCAACAATCTGCCCTTGTGTTCTCCTTGCCGGAGCCGCTACCGCAGTCTGGATGCCGAAATCGTGGGAACAAAGCACGGTTCCTCCGGCTGCGGCCGCTCCGGCGCCTAATTCCCAGGAGCACAACAGCGTAATCACCAAGCAGGCATGTTGCACCATACCGGCCCATGTGGTCACGGCCTCATCGGCCAGCAGCCCGGTACGCGAGAAGAAGCAGATGATCGCTTCGCGGGCCACTCAGAGCGGCAATGATGCCACTCTCGAGGCAGCGCTCGACCGCGTTGGAAATTAACCATCGACGGGCCGGCTGGCTGGTGGGGCCGGCTGCGCATCGCTCGAGAGCCGGGGCATCGTCGCAGATGCCCCGTCTGCTGTTTAGGCTGTAAATCCGAGGCCGTCTCTCGAAATTCCTCCCATCCGAAAGCACGCCTCTCACGGCATTTGCGGCATAGCAGCTCGCACCATCCGGGCCGTCCATTCGGCTCGGGGCATGCCGCTGGCCAATAGAGCCCTGATTTCCTTCTCCCGGTCGTACTCGACCCTGCGAATCGCCGGAACTCCATCATCCAGCAACAGATAAGCTGCCCGTGGATCGTCGTCGAAGGGCAGCCCCACGCTGCCGGTATTGATCAGAAGCCTGAGAGTCGCAGACAACGTTCGAACTGCAGGGCAATGTGTGTGCCCAAAGACGACAAGCGGCTGCCCCAGCGGGCCATAAAGAGCCGCCAGCTGTGCGTCGGGGGCGTCGGCAGCCGGGGCGCTCCAGCAGCTTTGTGGCGTGGCGTGAACCAGAGCCAGTCCCTCCAGCGAAAGCGTCAGCGGCAGGCGGCTGAGCCACTCCAGCCTCTCCGGACCGAGGCGTGTGCGGGTCACCTCCGCAATTTCCCTGATCGCGTCCCACAGGGCCGCCGGCGCTGAGGACTGGGCGGCGAATTCCTCCAGCGACTCCGGCCGAACCAGCATCTCGTCGGTATTGCCCATGACTCCTTGCCAGCCAAGCTGCTGAATCTGATCGACAATCTCGGTGGCGCTCGATCCGCTGTCGGCCAAATCTCCTCCGTGCAGCACCAGATCGGGAGACGTGCGCCGGAGGTCGGCCAGCACCGCCTCGAAAGCCGTGCGATTGCCGTGAATGTCCGACACAACCGCAATGCGCATAGCGGCATTCTCCCAGAATGAGGGCATTCAACGGCTGCTGACCGTATCTCATCCAGCGTCAGGGTCCGACAACATTTTGCTGAAGCGGCGTTTGGCAGCTTTCGAAGGTCGCCTGGTCTGATATTCTCAATCGTTTATTCCGTCTCTTCTTTCGCCTCCTGTGCGGAGGCGGTCGAAACTGCGGAACAGGAGTCGAGCTATGCCGGAGCAGCGAGCACGGAAGTATCACCAGGAGCGGGTGGCGGAGACGCTCCGCGACGAGATTGGCGCGATGATCGAAGGCGAATTGTCGGATCCGCGGATCAGCTTTGCCTACGTCAGCCAGGTGGTGCTGAACCCTGGTGGTAAATCGGCGCTGATTTATGTGGCCGTCGACGGCGGTGCCCAGGAAGAGGCCGACACGCTGGATGGCCTCATGGCCGCGCGCGGCTACATTCGCCATGAGTTGCTGGAGCGGATGGGCGTGCGCTTCGTGCCTGAGCTGACCTTTCATATCGACCGCTCCGAAAAAATGAAAGCTCGCATCGACGAACTGCTCGGCAGGAAGAGAAGGACAGGGCTGAAGACGACCAACAGCAGCGTATAGCAGCGAGCAGTCAGCGCCGGCGCACAACAGTGAACCCAGGGGAGACGAGAATTCCGGAGACATCGATGGCGGCGGGACAGCAAATCCCGGCAGAGCTGAGTTCCGGTACGGCTGCGCGCCGTCTCGACAGCGGCCTGCACGACGGAAGCCGGCACGACATCCATGCCGTCGCAGAGGTTCTCGCGCGCGGGCACCGCTTCGCCGTCTGCTCCCACGCGCGCCCCGACGGTGACGCCGTGGGCGCGTTGCTGGCCTGCGGCATGATCCTGAGCCAGATGGGAAAGCAGGTGGACCTCGTTTCTGCCGATCCGGTGCCGCTCATCTATCAGCGGCTGCCCTGCGCCGAAACCATCCGCCGCGCAGACCAACTCGACGCTGACTATGATGCTGTGATTCTGCTGGAGTGCGATGGCGTTCAGCGCTCGCGAATCGACGGCCTTGCCGGACGATTCCTCGTCAACATCGACCACCATGTCAGCGGTCGCCGCTTTGCCAACGTGAACTGGATCGACGTGGATGCCTGCGCTGTTGCCGAGATGGTCTACCGTCTTGCCCGCATTACCGGCGTCCGCGTCACCGCCGAGATGGCAACCTGCCTCTACGCTGCCGTTCTGACCGACACCGGCTCGTTCTGCTACGAAGGAACCGATGTGCATGCCTTTGAGCTGGCGCGCGAGCTGGTGGAGTACGGCGCCGATCCCGCCGCCATCGCGCGCGAGGTGTACTTCTCCAATCCACTGTCCAAAATGCTGCTGCTGGGAGCGGCCCTTAACAATCTGAAGCGCGAGGGGCGTCTCGCCTGGCTGTGGGTAACCCAGGCTGACATGATTCGTACCGGAGCGGCAGAGGAAGATTGTGAGGGGATCGTCAACTACGCGATCGGGATCGCGGGCGTCGAGGCCGCTGTGCTGTTGCGCGAGCTGCCAGATTGCCGGGTACGCCTCTCCCTTCGCAGCAAAGGCCGGCTCGATGTGGCGCGCATTGCCGCGGCCTGCGGTGGGGGCGGGCATCTGCATGCCGGCGGCTGTACTCTGGATGGCCCCCTTCCGGCCGCCATGGACACGATTCTCGAAACGATGCGGAGAGAGCTCAGCGCAGCCGCGCCCGGTTGAGTGCAGCCTGCCGGGAATCTGTTAGCCTGACTCAGGCGCGACCGGTCCCGGGGCTGCTGGTTCGGCAGGCATGACAAAGCTCTGTTTTAGGATCGGTTGACTGCGGGCTTCGCCTGGTCTTCTGATCGATGAACTAAACATCGGGATTGTGAGCAACACGCCAAGACATCTGCGCGCAAACGAGACGGCCGCCGGAGATACCCCGGCAGAGCCGGCGCCTGTCATTCCCGCAAGCACGGCTAACCCGAAACTCCCAGGCATGCTGGCACGGGCCTGGGAGAAGATTCCCGGAGCCCAGGAAGCTGCGGAAGCCGCCACACTGCTTGTTGTAACAGCGTTTTTTATTTTCTACGGGCTGGTGCCTGTCTTCGGCGGAGACGGCCTCGGCCTGGTCGGCGCCGATGAACCTCGTTATGCCCAGGTGGCGCGGGAGATGCTGGCCCGCCACGACTATGTCACCCCGGTTCTGTGGGGCCATCCCTGGCTGGAAAAGCCGGCCCTCTACTACTGGCGCGCTATGTTCGCCTTTCGCGAATTCGGCGTCCACGACTGGTCGGCGCGCCTGCCTTCCGCCAGCTTCGCCTTCATGCTGGTGGTGCTGGTTTACCTCCACATCCGGCGGTTTCGTAACGGAGGACAGCTCGACGCCGCGCTGCTGACCGCGTCCTGCGCCGGCATCCTCAGCTTCGCCCGCGGCGCATCTACCGACATGCAGCTGGCTGCGCCCTTCTGCATCGGCATGCTCGGCTGGTATGCCTGGTACGAGACCGACAGCAAATTCTGGCTCTTCGACCTCTACTTCTTTGTGGGTGCTGCCACCCTGGCGAAAGGCCCGGTGGCGCCGATCCTCGCCCTGGTCATTATCGGCATCTTCGCCGGCCTGCGCCGCGAGTGGTCGCTCTTCCGACGAAGCATCTGGTGGCCGGGCATGGTGCTGTACTTCGCGATGGTTCTGCCGTGGTTCATCGCGGTGCAGAAGCGCAACCCCACCTTCCTCAAGGTTTTTTTCCTCCAGCACAATCTGGAGCGCTTCGCGACCAACCGCTTCGAGCACTACCACCCCTTCTGGTACTACATCCCGGTCGTTCTGCTGGGAATGACGCCGTGGGCGGTGATCGCCGTAACGGCGTTTGTGGACGCGGTGGGCGGTTCCATCAACGAATGGAAGGCACGGCGCTCGAAGTTCCACTACATCGGCCACGGACGCGCCGGAGACGCCTTTCCGGAGTTTCTGGTCCTGTGGGCCGTCGTGGTTATTGTCTTCTTTTCCTTCTCCGAGTCGAAGCTCCCCGGATACATCCTGCCCGCTCTGCCGCCGCTGGCCATTCTGGCCGGCGATTACCTGAACCGCATCCGCAGCCGCGGCCTGAAAACCTGGCTGCTGGTGCTGCACGCGCTGCTGACCGGCATCCTGACCATGTTTGTGCTGCTGATGCCGCTGCACCTGCGCGATCCGGAGTCTATTCCGCCCGGCATCGCCATTGCGGCGGCCAGCATGGTGGGCTTTGCGTCCGTAGTCTTCATCCTGATTACGGTGGCGCGATTTGGCCTGACCCGCCTGCGGCTCGCGACCATGACGCCGATCGTCATCCTGCTGCTGTATATGTTCGGGGCAGGGCCGCTGTTCGGCGTCGGAACCCTGCGCAATACCAAGCACAACATCATCCTGATGGACATGACTTTCTCGTCGCGTCCCCTGGCCCACATCCTCTCCGAGATCAGCCCTGCGCCCGGTATCGTTGCCGTGTGGCATGTTCGGCGGGACGTCCAGTACGGGCTCTCTTTCTATCGCGACCACCGAGTAGTGAATTACGATCTGGGCATTACGGTCAGCAATCCACCCCCCGCCGCCGGCCCCGGACCGCACGGAGTATTGCTGGATGAGGTGCACGAAGGCACTTCAGCCGAGGTATTGGGGCTGCGCCAGCTGGAGGGGGATTATATTCTGGCGGTGAACGGCCAGCCGGTTCTGAGCGCCCAGGATTTCAATCGAATGATGGCAGGCTGGCATCCGGGTGTCAGGGTAGAACTGGAAGTCGAGGATCCGAGGATGCCCGACAAGGGTCCGCAGTTCGCCGGCGGTACCTTCGAGGACGGCGTTCCTGACGGGCAGCATTTGCTGGTGGTCCCGGAGTCCTCGATCGCAGAGCTTCGTCAAAAGCTGCAGGGCAGGACATACGAGCCTCTTTTCACCTATCCTGCTCAGAACCTGGTTGTCTATGAGGTGATGGCCAGGAAGTAGGGCAGTTCGCAGGCGCTGAGTTGTCCGTCGCAGTCCACGCAAAGCAGAATCCCCGATGCGCGTCGCCGATGCGTCCGGGAGGGCCCCAACCAATGAGTTCCGCGCTTCAGTTCGAAGTTTTGGATCTGCGCCACTTCTCCGCGGCGAGCATGCGCCCGCTGCTGGAGGAGGAGAGCCGCGTCTGGAGCGATCGACTCCACTGGGATTATCGCGGTTCAGCCGACCTGCTGCTGCAGTATCTGGATTCGCGCATCCTGCCCGGCTACGTCGCAGTCGAGAACGGCAAAATTACCGGATATGTCTTTTGCGTGTATGAAGGACACAAGGCGGTCATCGGCGACGTCTTTGCCCTGGGCGCGTCTGAAGTCGCGGGCGAAGTGCGCGATGAGCTTCTCCGCCGCCTGATTGAGATGCTGAAGCATACGCCGGGTGTGAGCCGCGTCGAATCGCAGTTGCTGCTTCATCCACATGGCGCGCACGATCAGGTCTTCACCGAGTCCGGCTTCGAAGTGCACGAGCGCCTCTTCATGGAGTGGCCCCTCGAACCGGGCTCCGGCAACCACGCGTTGATCAATCCGGTCAGCGGCGACGGAAGCACAGGGCACGCCATGCAACTTCCGCCTGAACTCGAACTGCGGCGCTGGATCGAAACCGATTTTTGGGCAGCCGCACGGCTCATCGCCACTTCCTACGCCGGCCATCTGGACAGTCACATCAACGAGCAGTACCGCACCTCGACCGGCTCGCAGCGCTTCCTGCATAACATCGTGCGCTTTCCCGGATGCGGTTATTTCGACGTCGAATCCTCGCGAACCCTGGTGAGGCGCGGCAGCCAGGACCTTGCCGGGATCCTGTTGTGCTCGCGCGTGCGCGACAACATCGGACACGTGACCCAGATCTGCGTCACTCCCGAGTACCGGGGCAGGGGACTGGGAAGGCTGCTCATTCAGGACTGCGCGCGCAATCTGGCGCGGCGCAACTTCGCCATGCTCACCCTCACCGTCACCACGTCCAACCGAAACGCGGTGGCGCTCTACGAACAACTGGGATTCCGCCAGACCCACCGCTTCGATGCCATGGTCTGGGACAAGGGCGAGAGCAGCTCGGGCGCCGCTCGCAATCGATTACATTGACGCAATTGCATTAGGCGTAACCTGTTGCTGTCGAAGGCTCGGCCAACGAATCTTCCGCAATATTGGCCGCCCAACCTTAGCTTTGCCGGATCGTCAACCCTGAAGCCGATTCCTGGCTGCGCTCTCTAACTGCGTGTGCGATCGCGCCCTCCACCGTCGCAGGAATCAAAAACATGATCGCAGCCCGGAAAACAGGTTACAAGCGGCACAAAGAATAACGATCACGCATGAGATCGCCATGCCACCGAAACGTCATCAACGACGCGGGGAAGAGCGCCATGGACGCGTTCAGCATCAACACGATTGCTCCTGTCTTGATGTCGCGAACAGGATCAGCCAAAAGCGCTCGTCATCACAGCGAGCCACACATCGGCCAGCGCAACCAAGACCCCAAACAGCATAAGACCGAAATTCAAGGAAGAATACTTGGCTTTGACAACGCGTCAGGGTACCAGACCAAGCCTGAAAGCGTTCTGGCCAAATGGTCACCATCCGAACGTTCGGCATGTCAACAACCACCCGACCAGCACTGAGATTGTGCTAATTTGTGCCTCCGATTTGTGATCCCTGTGGATCGTGGGAATCCAGAGGATTGAAGAATCAGCAAGTTGTTTTTCTCTCAATCGCCCTTGTATCAGGGCACGACTTCAGTCGTGCCGCAACGAGCTGCCAGGATACAAGGGGCTTCAGCCCCTGAGGCGATGCACTCCAGCCCCCGGAGCTCTTCGAAACTTCGGCGATGCGGTACTATCCGACAGCCTGGCGATCCGCCTCCATAGAGCGCACTTCCGATTTCAATCCCGCCGCAACAATCGCGGCCTCCACCATCGCATTCATGCCCATGCACGAGTTCATCATGAGGTGGTAAAGACGCCGGTCGTCCCATTCGCGCTGATGGTAGCGGCGGATGAATTCAGCGCGCCGTCGATCCGTAGCTTCAATTTCCTTTTCGGCGTCTCTGAAATGATCCGGAAAGCGCTCCTGGATGAAGCGGACCTTGCGCGGCATCGACGCATAGACGAAAACATGGAACGCGCCCGGAGCCTTCGAGAGCACGCACGCGGCGCCCCGCCCCACGACCACGCATTTGCCCTGGGCGGCCTGCTCCTGAAAATAGCTGCGCATGCACTCGACCATACGTTCGGAGTCAAAGACGTCAGGATCGCCCGGCAGGCGCTCGAGCGATCCAAGCCAGATGGCTTTACCGAAGCGATGCAGCCAGGGATCGACCTGCTCATCGAAGCGCTTGACCAACTTGGGGGCAACGCCGGCTTTACGCGCCACGTCGTCGATCACGCAGGTGTCAATCAGCTTCCAGCCGAGACGTTCAGCGAGATGATGGGCGAAGTCCGCGCCGCCGCTGCCGTATTCGCGTTCCACCGTAATGACCTGAATCATAGGCTTACCTCGAGGACCTGCTGTCCTTCTCTCATTTCGAGCCGATAGTGCACTTTTCGGCCGGGGGGCGTCAAGCATTTTGCCGTCCCGTCCCGGCTGCCGGATCACCGTCGTACCCACTTCCCGGCGCGCGAGTACTCACCGTATCGGTTGATTATGATGTGTCTCCGGGCAGATGCAGCTATTCGGAAATTTACGCCGCGGGCGCAAAAAGCTCTTGACGGTTTTCAATCAGGCAAACTACATTGTAGGACAAATGAAGAGCCCAGCCTCTCTCGGCGAATTCGAACAACTGGTGCTGCTCGCCATCCTGCGTCTCGGCGATGACGCTTATGGCGTGACCATTCGCTCTGAGATTGTGGCCTGCACGGGACGGGAAGTCGCGCCTGGCGCCCTCTACACCACACTTGACCGGCTTGAGGAGAAGGGAATCGTGCGCTCGCGTTTTGGCGAAGCCACACCACAGCGGGGCGGCCGTGCGCGGCGCTTTTTCATGCTGACGAAGTCCGGCCACGCTGCCCTGGTGAGCGCACAGCGCGCCTATCAGCGACTGATGGAAGGGCTCAACCTACTGGGAGGTTCCCATGCATAGCGATCGAATGGCAGAGTGGCTGCTCAGCCGATGGACGGAACGCCGCCGGGCCGCTGCAATGGTCGGCGATCTGCTCGAAATCCGGGCGCAGAAGGGGCGGCTCTGGTACTGGCTGGCGCTGGCCGGCGCGATGCTGCGCCTGGCCTGGCGGCCTGTCGTCGCAACCATCGCCGGTTTCTATGCCGGAGCCTACGCCTTCTCCTTCTTCCAGATGGCAATTTGGGGCGTTCATGTACAGCACCGTCCAACGGGATATGCGTGGACACCGGTTTTCAGTGTCCTGAATGGCTGCGGGGCGATCCTGTGCCTGGTGCTGGTCTACGCCGCCATCCGCTACGGTATCCACGACCGGCTGAGTCAGCTGTCGCTGGTACTCGCCGCGTTGTCGGTGCCGCTCGCATGGTGGTGGTGGAAGCCGCCGGTCGTGGCAGCTTGTCTCGCCTCGCTGGCCGTGGTGACGCTGGGTTCACTCTTCCATCGGCAACTGCGCCGAGCGCTGCCGATTCTGGCGGCAGTCCTGGGAGTTGGCTTCACAGGAGGACTGCTGACCGTCTATGCCATTGACCGGTTCTTCCTGTTGATGGCGGCGAACGGCCACCGGGAACTGCTCCTGCGGCCTTCAATCGGCTGGGGAATCGTCTCCCTTATGCTGATCACCGCGGCGCTGATGATGGCGACCTGCTCGCGCCTGCATGCGCGGCTGCTGGAGAAGCAGGATCCCGAGTCTGGAGCTGAATCGGACTCGCTTCCGGCCGCGTGATGTGCAGGGCTCTTAGTGCACGATGCCCACGCTGTCTGCGGGCCAGTAGATAAACGTCGCCTTCCCGTAAATCAGCTCGCGCTCCACCGGGCCAAAGTCGCGGCTGTCGCTCGAGATGGAACGATGGTCGCCCATCACAAAATACTGGTCGGGCGGCACTACCAGATCGGCCATCGATCGCGAATCGCGGTAGCGGCGCGGCACATACTCCTCATCCAGCGGCTGATTGTTCACGTAGACGCGGCCGTGGTCGATGTAGATGCTGTCGCCGGGCAGAGCGATCACGCGCTTGATATAGCTCTTTTCAGGGTCGCGCGGATAGTGAAAAACCACCACATCGCCGTGGTTGATCTTCTCAAAGCGGAAGAAGAACTTGTCGATGAACAGTCGATCCTGATCGCGCAGCCCGGGCTGCATGCTGGTCCCTTCCACCCGCACCGGCTGATAAAGAAACGTGACGATCAGGAAGGACGCGACGACAGAGATCCCGATATCGCGGAACCAGACACGCACGCGGCTTTTGGGTGGTGAGAGAGGGTCTTCGTTCATGCCGTGTTAGAAATATTGTCACTCATGGCGTAGGAGAGCCCAGGCCTAGCTGCACCCGAGGCTGCCGGCCGGGCAAAGGATCTGGGAGCGCTCGCGGAGCCCGGGTTTCATCATAGGCTGCGGCTGAGCAGTTGCCGGTACCAGCGTCGTGGGACCTTCAAGATTCGACTCCTCAAGCAGCAGAGGCCGCTGCAGAACCATCTCCACCTGGGTACCGGAGTCGATGTTGACCTCGGCGTTTTTGGTGAACAGCGCCACGATGCCGGCCGCCGCCAGCCCCGCGCCCGCACCCTCAAGCCCACCCGCCAGCGGATGCCCGGCGCCGAGGCCGCCGATCGAGCCCACCGTCGCTCCTGTGGGCACGGCGATCTTCGCCGTCTCCCCGGCATTGTGCGCCTTGTTGTTGCCCCCATCCTGCTGGATGGTCCCCTCGTCTCCCTGCACCGACTGCTGCTTCGCTCCGGGCAGGCTGTTGACCATGCCGGGAATCTCCACCACCGAGCCGTTGGGGAAGATCATCGAAGTGAAGTGCATGTTCAGCTGGGCTTTGCTGCGCCGGGTTGGGCGGACCACACTGTCTACGACACCCTGGACATATACGCCCGAGGGGATCACCACCCGGTTGCCAACCACTACAGGGAAGGTGGAGTTGAGATAGACGCCGTCGCCGGGCTTGGCGCTTTTGGTGTTGATGGCGCTGCGCAGCTGGAGAAGAACCCGGGTCCCGGAAGGAACGGTGATCGTCACAGGCTGTTGCGGGGAGGCGGCCTGGGCCTGAGCTGGAGCCGATGGAGCAGCCGGTGCCTGGGATGCCGTGCTCGCCTGCGTCGGGTTCGGAGCCGGAGCTGCCGGGGCCGGCTGGCTCGACGGGGCATTTTGGGCCACAGCGGCCGCTCCCGCCAGCAGCATGGCCGTCAGCACCGGACTCACGTGCAGGGGTTTCGATCGCAGGAGGTTCGGCATTGGATTCATGGGTGGTCTCCGGAGAGAAGTCTGCACTATTGTGCCTGAAATCGGGCGCGTCTTTGCTCATTTCCTGCTTCGCGCTATGAATTGGACCAGGGGAGTCCGCCGGGGGTGAGCCGCCGGCAGGGGAGTAACGCCAAACCAGCCCGTCAGATGGGGGACGTCAGCCGTCTTAGCCGTCCTGGACGAGCCCGTGCCTCGCCGATGTCTTCCGGCGATATGGCCCACAGCCAGCTTCGATCCCGGATCAGTTCTTTGCTGCTGCCGAGCATGCAAATCCTATTGCGGCAATATCTGCGCATGGTTGTCGCGCGGATTGTGAGAGCTCAGCGCGACGAGGCCACGATAGTGATCTTCGCTCTCGCGGAGGGCATTCTCAGCCCGTCTTCTCTCCGTGATGTCGATTACCGCAACAAGAATACCGACGACTTCGCCAAACTCATCGAAGGCAGGCTCATACGATGCCGTGAACGTGCGATCTTCTCCGGGCCGGTGGCCCGGAAGGCTAACCTCCAGATCGGAAATGGGTTCTCCCCGCAGGACACGGCGCAGGTAGGGTTCGATGCAGGGAGAGACGGCGGGGCTCATTTCCCTCACGGTTTTCCCGAGATGAGCCGCAATCGGTGCGCCATTGATATCAGCCAGGCGACGGTTGATGCTTATATGGCGAAGGTCGCGATCGAGGAAGCAGAGCCCGACCGGTGCGCCGTCGTAAATGGCGCGCAGCAGCGCAAGCTGCTGGGCAGGGAGAGCTTCGAGACAGAGCGGAGCCTGATGATTCGCTGGCGGATCGGCATGCGGAAATATCTGGTGCCCCGGCTCGGCGACCACGGCGGAAAGATGCTCTGCGGTAACGGGCTTTCCATAGAGCCATCCCTGTCCGCGGTGGCACCCGAGGCGCAGCAACATCTCAGCCTCTGCCTCGGTTTCGACTCCTTCGGCTACGGTAATCAGGTTCAGGCTGTGGCTCAATCCCACCACCGCCGCCACAATCTTGCGGCTCTCGCGGCGGAAACTCATCTCGCGAACGAAGCTCTTGTCGACTTTCAGTTCGTCGAAGGGGAGAGCCTGCAGGTGTAAGAGGCTGGAATACCCGGTCCCAAAATCATCAAGCGACAGGCGGCAACCCATTGATTTGAATTCATGCGCGATCTCGCCCGCCAATTCGAGATTGTCGATCAGAGCGCTTTCGGTAATCTCGATCGTAAGCCGCTCCATGGGAAAGCCGGCTTTCTGGGCGAGGGAGTGCAGCCCTGCGGGAAGACGCCGGTCCCGCAGCTGAATGGGCGAGATGTTGACCGACAGGGAGGGCGGTTCTGGCAGAGCGGCGCAGGCCTGGAAGGCCTTACCCATAACCTGTCGCGTAAGCGCGTCAATCAGCTCATTCTCAATCGCCAGAGGAATAAAGTTGTCGGGAAGGATCAGCCCCTGTTCGGGATGATTCCAGCGAGCCAGAACTTCCAATCCGGTTACCAGGCCGGAACGAAGTTCAACGATAGGCTGAAAGCAGGCGACAAGTGCACCATCAGCAATAGCACGATGCACATCGAGGGAGCTTGCCTGCATAAGGAAATCCTGGCAATTCCAACCCCTGCGCGCATGTGACGGCGATCACGCGCGCCCCCGGATTTCCTGCAACGTAAGTCGTATCGCACCAGCAGGTTGTGCGAGTTTAAAATTCCAACAGCCGGCGTTTTTGTTCCCTCCGGTGACAGCCAGCTCCGTCGCCACGCGGAAACAGAATCTCCGGCCGGTCCCGCATGTAGACCGCAGTTACGCCTGAATGATCTGCGGCTGCGTGGCTGGCAAAATCTGCGAAAACTCGTCCAGCGCCTCCAGCTTGCTCAGGTAATCCTCGATCTCAAACCGCTCGCCGGCATCGGCCCACTGCAGTGCGCGCTTGAGCAGATCCCGCGCTGCGGGGCGGCCAATGCGCCGCTCCTGAATGCGCGCCAGGGTCAGGTAATTGCGCGCCGACGCCGGATTGCGCTGCAGCACACGAATCGCGATGCGGTACGCCTCTTCGTATTTCTTCGTGGACAGCAGCAGGTTCCCGTACAGCGAGAGCACCTCGGAATCATCCGCGGAGATCTTGAGCGCGGTTTCACAATGGGCGACGGCTTCCTCGGTGCGTCCCAGCTTTTGCAGCGCGACGGCGACATGGCGATGCAGACAGATCTGCGCGAAACGGGGCAGCGGCTGCTTCAGCTGCGCGTCGCCAAACTCAACGAGCTCCTTGTGCCGCCCATAATCCATCATGACCCCCGCGTAGCGCGCCAGCATTTTCGCTCCGTACAGAGGACTGCTCAGGTCCTGGGCCAGCAGAGCCTCGAGCGCCTGCAGGGATTGGGCGCGTTCCGATGGGCGGATCTCGGCCGTCAAAGCCAGCAGCTGGGCGCGCGCGCTGTGATTCTCCGCATCCCTGGTCGCGGCCTCCTGATAGAACTCCAGCGCTTTGCCGTAAACAGCCCGATCCCGGCAGATGTCGCCTGCCCCCTCCAGATCCCGTGATGTCGCATTCTCGCGATCGATACGGGTCAGGCATCCGGCAGCGGTGGGCCAGTCCGGCGCCTGGACCGCCAGGCGCAGCAGGGCTCCGGGAGCGATCCATTCCAGGTCGCTGCGGGTGGGCGTAAGCTTCAGCACTTCACCGCAGGCGCCGTGCACCTCGCTGAGCAGCGTCTCGATCTGCTCCTTCGCGGAAATGAATTGTGTCTCGAGATTCCTTTTCTGTTCATGCAGGCCTGCGTGCAGATGGGACAGGGCGGCCAGTTGCTCGCGCGCTTCTTCACTGCGGCGAAGAATGTCGCCGACCAGCTTGCCCAGTTCCTCCTGCACCCGGCTGTCGATTTCACCCACGATGGCCCGGCGCATGCGTGCGCGTTCCCGGAATTCGAAGAAGACGAAAAAGGCGATGAACAGAATCAGCAGCAGCAATGCGAACACGGACAGGTTCGCGGCCCCGAAAGCCAGCAGGCGTCCCATACATTCCTCTCTGTGGGGAGGACCCCCATCCTAGCATGGAAGTTGCCGGGGTCTGCCAGAGAAAAAGCGCGCCAACGGGAAGGAATGCTGTGGAGAAGAGCGGCTGAATTCAGCCGCTCTTCTCTTACGTCAACAGTGCCATCTCTGAGTACAACTCTGCAGTTCTATGAGTGGAACTGCAGAGTTCTATTTCACTCGGACTTTGGGCTCTACCGACAGTCCTGGACGCAGCAGATGGTCCTTGTTCTGGTTCTGATTCGTCAGGTCGATGCGCACCGGCACGCGCTGCACCACCTTCACGTAGTTGCCGGTCGCGTTCTCCGGCGGGAACAGGCTCAGCTCCGATCCGGTGGCGCCGCCAATCTGCGTCACCTTGCCGTCATAATCGCGGTCGTAGGCATCCACATGGATCACCACTGACTGGCCGGGGCGCATGTGGATCAACTGCGTCTCCTTGAAGTTCGCCGTGATCCACACGTTGTCCAGCGATACCAGGGTCATCAGCGCCTGTCCAATGCCGACGTTCTGTCCCGGCTGCACGCTCTTGGTTGTGACGATGCCGGACGTCGGAGCCTTGATCTGGCAGTACTGCAGATTTAGTTTGGCCTGCGCCAGCTGGGCGCGCGCCTGATCCACCTGCGCTGCCGCCTGATCCGCTTTGGCCTTCTGGATCTCCACCTGCTGTGGGGCGGTCTTTGCGTAGTTCAGAGACGACTGCGCCTGGATGACGCGGTCGTGCGCCATGCGAACCGCGTTCTGGCCCGCGACCACATCGGCCTGGGATTCCTCTACCGCAGCCTGGTCCGCATCGGCCGTGGCAACCGCCGCGTCATACTGCTGTTTCGAGATGATGTCTTTCTGCACCAGCGGCGTGTAGCGCTCGACGTCCAGACGGGCCTTCTTGTAGTTGGCCTGCGCGGCCACCACGCGCGCCTGCGCTGCCTTCAGCTGATTCTCCGACTCCGTCACCGCATCGCGGGCGCTGTTCACGTCGATATTGGCGTTGCTCAGATTCGTCCCGGTGTTGATGTGGATGACCGGCACGTTAACCCTCGCGCCTTCGTAGCTGGCTTCGGCCGCTTCCAGATTGGCTTCCGCCTGGTGCAGCGCGGTCTCGTAGTCGCTGGGGTCGATCTCGACCAGCATGGTGCCGGCCTCGACGTACTGATTCTGATCCACATCGACGCGCTGTGCATGGCCGGTGATGCGCGAACTGATCTGCACGAGATTACCGTCTACCTGCGCATCGTCGGTGTCTTCGTAATAAGTGGAGTGCCACCACCAGAGCAGCGCGCCGACAACGAGAATGGCCACCACGCCGATGATGATGAAACGCCGCCGCGGCCGCGTCCGTGGACGCTCCGCCTGCTCTTCGGTTGGTCTGGGCTGCTCGGCTACCTGGTCCGCCACGGTTACTTTCCTCCCACGTAATCCTTGTAGCTGCTCTGCGCTACCCCGAGGGCGCGCGCCAGCGACAGTTTGGCCACATTATGTTGATACAGGCTGGCGACGTACTGCTCGTTGGCCTGAGCGACGGCCTGCTGCGCCTGCGAAACTGCCAGATTATCGGAGACTCCGGCCTTGTATCGCTGCTGGGCTTCACTCAGCGCCTCATTGGCCAGATCGACGTTGTTCTTCGACACATCAACCAGCTTTTCCGCCGCCTGGATATCGAGGATACTGTCACGCACATCCGCGCTGATCTGCCCTCGCATGTCGCTCAACCGCGCCCGCGCCTGTTCCAGCTGAGACTGCGCCTGCTTCGCGTCGCCGCGCAGCTTGGCCTCTTCAAACAGCGGCACGTCCAGCGAGCCGGTAGCATCGCCGGTGCCATGCGAATGCGATACGTTGATCCCGATATCGCCGTAGTCCCCGGAGAAGGTAATGGTTGGCAGCCGCTCATACGTGGCCGCTTTGCGCGCCGCTTCGGCTGCCTCAACGGTTTCTTCCAGGGCCTTCAGATCCGCGCGGTTAACGAGTGCCTGCTGAACCGCAGCATCCGGCTCCAGGTTGTCGAGTGCCTTGTACGGCGCCTGATCGGCCAGCTCGAACTTTTGTTCCAGCGAAAGACCGATCACGCGGGCCAGGGCGATCTTGTCTTTGGCGTAGGAATTTTGTGCCGCAATCAGTGTCTGTTGCTGGGTCTGGTAGTCCACGCGGGCGCGCAGCTCATCGAGCAGCGGCGCGGTCCCGGCCTGGTGATTCGACTGTGCCTGGTCCAGCGAAACCTTCGACGTGTCCACCTGGGCCTGGGCTGTCTGCACGCGGGCCGCATCGGCAATCACCAGCAGATACGCATTCCCAACGGTGAGCACAACCAGATCGCGGGCGTCCTGCGCCGACAAGTTTGCCGCCTCGAAATTGTGCTTCTGCGCCATGTAATTGCGCAGTGAAGAAAGATTCAACAGCGACCAGTTCAGCGAGCCGCGAATATCGGTGTAGCCGTAGGGCCCGATGATGGTGGGAAATCCCGGGATGCGCAGACCCTGGGCCTGCAGATCCGATTCCTGGACGGCCTCGGTGATCTTGCCCGTCACCGTCGGCAGCAGAGCCTGCAGCTCTTCCAGCCGAGCCCCACGTGCCGAGCCGATGTTCTGGCTGGTGAGAATGAGACCCAGGTTGTAGCGCAGCCCGCGCTGGATGGCGTCGTCGAGGGAAAGCTGCAGAACCCCCGGCGTGACCTGCTGCGGCGCCACACTCCCCTGGTAAGTCGACGTATCGATCTGCGGCTGCGGAATCTGGATCGGGCCGGCCGGAATGGTCACAGAACCACCCGCGGGCGGGGCCTGGGCGAAGACCGAAGATGCTGCAACGATGACGCCCGCCGCTGTGGCGGCGAGGCGTTTCAGGCACAGGAATCTGGATTCGGTTGCTACAGCCTCCGGCACGAACCAAGCCTTTCGTCAGGAACTACGAGCGGGAAACACCGGCTTCCCAATCTGGGTATGTGCTTTGGATGCACCCTGCCCACGGAAAAGATCAAAAGAATCCTTGAGATAAGAGTAGACGATGGGAAGGCTTGGCGTCCCGGCTCGGTCCACAAAAAGGTAACGTCGCTGAAGCACAATTCCGGGTAGTCTTACCCGCGCCTGATGCGCGCCTAGATGCCCTCGATGTCCGCGAGCTTTACTCTTGCTTTCGGCCGGACATGGCTCCGGCTCACCCGGTTCAGGCCGGCGCGCCCGAGGTGGATTGCGCCAGGGAGGATGCCAGCGAGCAGAGCGCCTGACGGAAGAGGCTGCCGACAGCTTCGGCGGTCCAGTGCGCGGGCCTTGCCAGGCGGTTGATGGCGTTGGCAGTGGCGGCATTGTCCTGACCGAGAACCGCGCGCTGCACGAATACCGCGCGCTCCGCGAGGGAGAGGCGGTCCAGCCAGGAGCGGAGGCGGCCGCGTCCGGTACCGGCGACCAGGTCCGAAATCTCATCGCCGGAGAGCGGCGCGGAGTCGTCCTCAATGCACGGAGTGCAGGGATCGGCCTCGGGCACGGTTGCAAAGGAAGAGGGGTCCTGACGATGCAGGATCTCCAGAGCACCCTGCAGCACCCGGTCACGCACCAAACCCTCCGCGGCGGCAGGATTGGCGCAGGGATCGACGTCGACGCCTGCGACCGTCGATTCCACGAGGTTCAGCGCTTCGGCCTCGCTGCCCAGCATAAGCGCCGCGAACTGATACATTTCGAGTGCGGCGTGCTCCGCGGTGAGAACTGCTTCCGAACAATCCGCCATGGGGGTACCTCCGGAAAGCTGCTGATTCTATCCTCGCCGAGCGGCGTTGAGGCGTCAAATGCCAGGGATGCGGAAAAATACGCCGTCTTCCGCCAATTGCGGCGGACACGGCCGTTAACAAGCCCCCGGCTGCCTTGATTGCCGCTCATGGTGATCAGTTACACTTGCCCATACGCCGGAAGAGCCCGGCCAGCCCTTATGCCGAAAGTGACGCGCGCCCCCAGCTTGTTTTTCAGCCGCGACGAATCCTGGTTGAGTTTTAACCAGCGGGTGCTCGAAGAAGCCCAGGATCCTACGAATCCGCTGCTCGAGCGGGTGAAATTTCTGGCGATTACCGCCAGCAACCTCGATGAGTTCTTCGAAATTCGCCTCGCCGGCGTGCTGCAGCGCATTGAGGACGGCTACAACGAGGCTGCACCCGATGGTGCAACGCTGCGCGAGTCTCTGCAGGCTCTCAAAGAAGAGACGCAGCGCTTCATGGGCGATCAGTATCGGTGCTGGAATGCCCAGCTGCTGCCGGATATGCGCAAAGCCGGCATTCGCGTCCTCGACTGGGAAGAGATGGACGACAAGGCGCATCACGCGGCGACCGAGTACTACCAGCGCGAAGTCGATCCTCTTCTGACTCCCATCACCATCGATCCCGCCCACCCCTTTCCCCGCGTGCTCAACAAGGCGATGTGCCTCGCGCTGCTGCTGCGCCGCAAGCGGCGCAATGCGCTCGGTCCGGTGCTGGGCGTGTTGACCGTCCCCCGCGCGCTGCCGCGCTTCGTTCCGCTGCCCTCGGCCAACGGCACTGAGGATTTCATCTTTCTCCACCACCTCATCGAGCGCAATGCCCCGGGCATGTACCGCGGCTACGAGATCCTTTCCAAAGCCGCTTTCCGCGTCACTCGTAACAGCAATCTGTACTTTCAGGAAGAGGAATCGCGTTCGCTGCTGGAAACCGTGCGCGCCGAACTGCATAATCGCCGCAAAGGCGACGCGGTGCGGCTGGAGATCGAAGCCGGAGCCGACCCCGAGATTGTCGATCGCCTGCGCTATAACTTCGAACTCGACGAATCGCTGGTGTATCACACCGACGGTCCCGTCAACCTCTCGCGGCTGATGACGCTTTACAGCAACTCGAAGCGTCCGGATCTGAAGTTCAGGCCTTTTGTCCCGCGTGAGCTGCGGCTGAACCGCAAGTCGGTCGACCTCTTCGATGAGTTGCGCCATCGCGACATTCTGCTCCACCATCCCTACGACTCCTACGACGGGGTGGTCGGCTTCATCGAGGCTGCGGCGCAGGATCCCAACGTCGTCTCCATGAAGCAGACGCTCTACCGCACCAGCGCCGACTCGCCCATCTTCTCGGCGCTCACCGAAGCCGCGCAGGCTAAGGAAGTCACCGCGGTGGTGGAACTGACCGCCCGCTTCGATGAAGCTTCCAACATCCGCTGGGCGCGCAATCTCGAAGATGCCGGAGTCCAGGTCTTTCATGGCATCGTTGGCCTGAAGACCCACTGCAAGCTGGCGCTGCTGGTGCGCCGCGATCCCGATGGCATGGTGCGTCGCTACGCCCATCTGGGCACGGGAAACTACAACCCCGACACGGCGCGCTTCTACACCGATCTCAGCCTGCTTACCGCCGATCCGGAGATCACTGCGGCGGTGCACAGCGTCTTCAACTACCTCACCGCCCATTCCGAATCCGACGACTATCGTCCCCTGCTGGTGGCGCCGCTGACCCTGGCCGAAAGTTTCATCCGCCTCATCCATCGCGAGGCCGAGCATGCGGCAGCAGGCAGGCCCGCGCGCATTGTGGCCAAAATGAACTCGCTGCTCGAGCAGAGTGTTATCGAAGCGCTTTATGCAGCCTCACAGGCCGGCGTCGAGATAGATCTCATCGTGCGCGGCATCTGCTCCCTCAAACCCGGGCTGAAAAAAGTCAGCGAGCGCATCCGAGTGCGCTCTATCGTGGGACGGTTCCTCGAGCACAGCCGCCTCTTTTACTTCCTCAACGGCGGTGACGAGGAGTTCTACTGCGGCAGCGCCGACTGGATGCCCCGCAATCTGTTTGAACGCTGCGAAGTGGTTTTCCCCATCCGCGATGCGCAGATCAAAACCCGCGTTCGCGATGAAATCTTAGCCGCGTACCTGGCCGACACCGTCAAGTCTCGCCTGCTGCGTCCGGACGGTTCCTATGTGCGCCTGCGCGACAGCAAGCTGCCGCCCTTTAATGCGCAGGACTTCTTCATCGCCGCTGCCGAAGGCCATGCGGATGCGCGCGACATCCCCAAAACGGAAACGCCTGCCGCCCCGCCCAAACGCAAGCCGCGGCGTGCCCCGCGGCGCGGCACCAGCGCTGCTGCGGCGGACTGACCTGAGGTCCCTCCCGTGTATGGACTGATCGTCAAACTGACAGCCGCTGACGGCCGGCGCGACGAACTCATCGCATTGCTCGCCGCGAGCACCTGCGATATGCCGGGCTGCTTCAGCTACGTCATCTCCAGAGACGCGGCGAATGCCGACGTTCTGTGGGTTACCGAAGTGTGGGAAAGTCAGGCCGCCCACGACTCATCGCTGACCCTCCGCGCGGTACAGGCCGCCATCCCTCAGATCAAGCCATTGATCGCGCAGCTGGAACGCATCGCCGTTACCGAGCCGGTCGCCGGCAACGGCACCTCCACCTTGACATAAAGGTCTGCCCCGGAAACACTGAGTTTTCCTCGTTGCTCCCTGCGGTCCCCGTCGACCGGAATACCTGATTTCGGAATGAGCAGCGCAGGCCGGCCGCGGCGTATGCTTGCATCCCGTGCCGGCCGGCTCCTCAGGAGGACCGCGTATTGCCGCCCGAGACCGTAAACGTCTCTTCCGACGAGACCGAGGCAGGACCAGGATTCGGTCTGCGGCGCGGTGTGCTCTCGCCCGTCGAGACTCTGGCGCAGTCTGTTTCCGCCATCGCTCCCACCACCACGCCGGCTCTCACCATCTCCCTGGTCTTCGCCATGGCCGGCAACGGCACCTGGCTGGTCTACGCGCTGGCGACGGCAGCGATGACGCTCATCGCCGTGCTCATTGGCTGCTTCGCGCGCCGCTCCGCATCGCCCGGCTCGCTCTTCACATATGTAACCGGCACGCTGCCCGAATGGGCCGCCGGACTGGCCGGCTGGTCTCTGCTGCTTGCCTACATCGCAACCGCAGCTTCCGTGACCGGCGGCTTTGTGCAGTACGCCAACGTGCTCCTGGTCGCCGTAACGGGGAAGGCCGCGCCTCCGGTCCTGCTGGTAACGCTGGCGATCTTCGGCGCCGGCGCCATGGCCTGGAAAGATATTCGCCTCTCCGCGCAGTCCATGCTCTGGCTCGAAGGCATATCCGTAGCCTGCATCCTGAGCGTCGTCGTGTTGGTGCTGGTCCACCATGGGCTGCACCTCGACAGGCCGCAGTTGCGTCTTGAGGGTGCGAGCATTTCCGGCATGCGCCTCGGCATGGTGCTGGCGCTGTTCAGCTTTGTCGGCTTTGAGAGCGCGACTGCCCTGGGCGAAGAAGCGCGCCATCCCCTGCGCACCATTCCGCGCGCGGTGCTCCAGTCGGCCATCGGGGTGGGTCTGTTCTTTGTCCTTTGCGCCTATGCCGAGGTGGTGGGCTTCCGCGGTCTGCCGGAAACGCTCGACCATGTGGCGTCTCCCTTTCACACCCTCGCGGCCGTAGCTGGTCTGCCGGCGCTGGGCCTTGTGGTGAATGCCGGTGCCATGCTCAGCGTTTTTGCCTGCACCCTGGCCTGCATCACCGCTGCTGCGCGCGTGCTCATGCTGATGTCGCACCACGGCCTGGCGCATGCGCATCTCACCCGCACCCACCACCGCAACGAAACGCCCCACCTCGCGGTGCTTGTCACCACCATTGTTACGTTTATCCCGACCATCGCGCTGGCCGCGCATGGAGTCTCGGGCGCGGACATTTACGGCTGGCTCGGCGCGCTGGCAACCTATGGCTTCCTCACCGCCTACGCCCTCGTGTGTCTTGCCGTGCCGGTCTTTCTGCGCCGCGAACGGGCACTCACTCCGCTGTGGCTTATTCTGTCCGCTGCGGGATTCCTTGCTATGCTGCTGGCCATCGCCGGTTCGGTCTACCCCGTACCCGAGGGAGCCTACCGCTGGCTGCCCTACATCTATCTCGCGTATCTCATCATGGGCTGGGTCTGGACGGTGGGCAGAAAAGGATTCGTACTTACGGCCCGCTGACGGACCTACTTCCGCTTCCAGCGCACCCCGTCCTTCGAGTCCTCCAGCAGAATTCCCTTCGCCGCCAGCTCGTTCCGGATCTGATCCGCTCGCGCAAAGTTGCGGGTGCGCTTGGCCTGGGTGCGTTCGTCCACCAGCGCCTGAATCTTTTCGTCGCTGAGTTCAAGGCGCGCCAGCACTTCGGGAGTCGCGTCCTTCAGCCGTCCTTCGAGCTCCGCCCATTGCAGCGTGAAACGCGTCCAGTGATCATCGCGGTCGTCGAGCACCGCGAAGACCTCATCGAACTGCCGCAGAGCTGCCAGAACCTCACCCTTGTCGCTCGCGTAGAAGGCGCCTGCATCGGCACGGGCATTGACGAAGCGGACCATCTCGAAGATTGCGGCGCGAGCCTCGGCGGTATTCAGATCATCGGCCAAAGCAGCCAGGAACCGCGTCCTGGTCTCTCGGGCAAAATCTCCAATCTCTCCAGACCTCGGCACCGATGCCGGGCGCTCCGGCCACGCCGTCTTTTCGATGCGATCCCGGAACGTACGCAGGCGCTCCACCGCAATCGTCTCCGCCTGCAGTCCCTCAAAGGTAAAGTTCAGCTGCTGCCGGTAGGGAACCGAGATCAGCAGCATGCGAATCGCCGAGGCCTTGTACCCGCGCAGCAGCAGATCGCGCAGCGTATAGAAGTTCCCCTCCGACTTCGACATCTTGCGCCCTTCCACCAGCAGGAAGCGCACGTGAAACCAGTGCCGCGCGAAGATGCGGTGGGTTGCCGACTCCGACTGCGCGATCTCGTTCTCATGGTGAGGAAACATCAGGTCTTCGCCGCCGGCGTGCAGGTCGAAGCTGTCGCCGAGAAACTCCATCGCCATCGCCGAGCACTCGATGTGCCAGCCCGGCCGACCCGGCCCCAGCGCCGTATCCCATTTGTGCTCGCCGGGCTTGGGTGCCTTCCACAGCGCGAAGTCCCGCGCAGAGTCCTTCTCGTACTCATCCACATCGATGCGCGCGCCGTCGGCAATGCCGCTGAAGTCCTTCTTCGACAGCTTCCCATACTCCGGAAAGCGCGCGATCCGGAAGTACCACGAGCCGTCCTCAGCCCGATACGCGATGTCCTGCTCGGCCAGTCGCTCGATCAGCGACACCATGGCCGGAATGTTCTCGGTCGCGCGCGCCACCACCTCCGGCCGCTCCACCTGCAGCGCGTCAAGGTCCTCGAAGAACGCGTCCTGAAACTTCCGCGTGTAGTCGCCGATCGACATGCTCGCCGCCGTCGCGTTGCGGATAATCTTGTCGTCCACGTCGGTGATGTTCATGACGTGGCGCACCTTCGTCTGGAGCAGATGCAGGGTGCGCCGCAGCACATCCACCTGCAGAAAGGTGCGGAAGTTGCCAATGTGGCCGTAGTCGTAAACCGTCGGCCCGCAGGCGTACATCCGCAGCGCCGTTCCGTCCATCGGCGCCAGTTCTTCCACTTCGCCGGAGAGGGTGTTGAAGAGGCGCATCGCAGGGCGCGCAGATTCGTTCACAGCCGGAGCCAGAGTAGCCGCACCAGGGGTAAGTTCGCCAGAGTCTAGATTTTGCGCGCTCATTTGGAATCGATTTCGATTTTATCAGCGGCCCTCGCGCGCTCCCCTTCCGGCGCCGGAACAGCGCCCAGCGCCAGCGATGGCTCCGCTGTCAGCGTCTCCGGAGCAAACGATCCAGACAGAAGTTTTGGCCACGCCGCCGCGGCAATCATCGCGGCGTTGTCGGTCGCCAGCGCCAGAGAGGGAAAGGCGATCGGCAGGTTGTGCTCCGCCGCCTCCGCCGTAAACCGCACCCGCAGCTCGCGGTTGGCCGCCACGCCGCCGGAAACCAGGACGCTGTCCGCGTTGAATGTCTCGGCCGTCCGGAACGTCTTTCTCCGCAGATCATCGATCACGGAGCGTTGGAAGGAAGCAATCAGATCGAGCGTGCGCCGATCGCACAGGGCCACAGCATCGGCCGGCTTCGCGTCCGGAATAGCGGCCAGAGCAGCCCGCCGTGCTTCGATCGACGGCTCCATCTCGTACACATGCGTATAGCGCAAAACCGCGGTCTTGATCCCGCTGAAGGAGAAGTAAGTCTCCTGCGATGGATCGAGCGCACCGGGATCGTTTTTCCGATGCACCTTGGCCTTGATCTGCGAAAAGCTGAAGGGAATCGCTTCAGGGTTGCCATGGGGCGCGAGCGCATCGATCCACGGTCCGCCTGGATACCCCAGTCCCAGCAGCTTGGCGACTTTATCAAAAGCCTCGCCGGCCGCGTCATCCACGGTGCGGCCAACGTTGCGATAGGTCCAGCTGCCGGTCGAATTCCCGTCCGCGCCTGCATCGCCATCTTCGTCCCTCCCGCCGCCGTGGTGCTTGGCGAGATACAGGTGCGTATGGCCGCCGGAGACGACCAGCGCCAGGGACTGCTGTCGATGCCCCTCGGGCGAGTCTTGTCGAGTGCGGCGCGCCTCCTCGAGCAGCACCGCGTGAATGTGGCCCTCCAGATGATTCACCGCGATCAGCGGCTTATTCAGCGCAAAGGCCAGCGCCTTGGCAAAGCTGATGCCCACCAGCAGCGCCCCCGCGAGCCCCGGCCCTTCGGTGACCGCAATCGCGTCCAGATCCCGATAGCCGGCCCCCGCCTCCGCCAGCGCCGAGCGCACCACCGGCAGGATATTGCGCAGATGCTCGCGGGAGGCGAGTTCGGGCACCACTCCGCCATAGGGCGAGTGGATGGGAATTTGCGAAGCGACTACGTTGGACAGAATTTCGCTGCCGCGCCGCACCACCGCGGCAGCGGTCTCGTCGCAGGAGCTTTCGATACCGAGAATCAGACCGCTGGAACCGGAAGACACATCTCTATAGTAGAGAGGGAGACGGGCCTCGAGAAAGTGCGCGCGAGATGCATACAGGTTCCCTCGCAACTGTCGCCCCGCCCGGCTTGACCAAAGATTGAGAAGAAGAAATGGCGACAGCACCGCCACAAATCGCAGCCGAGCGCATCGTGGAACGCCTGCGCGTAGCCGGCTTTGAGGCTTATTTCGCCGGTGGATGTGTGCGCGATCTGCTGCTCGGCGTTTCCGCGAAGGACTTCGATGTGGCCACCAGCGCTCATCCCGATACGGTGCTGGCGATGTTTCCCAAAACCTTCGCCGTGGGGGCGCATTTCGGCGTAGTGCTGGTCTGCCAGGAGATCGACGGCGCTGAAATCGTAACTGAGGTCGCTACATTCCGCTCTGATGGTGTTTATCTCGACGGTCGTCATCCCGCCGAAGTGCGCTTCTCCTCGAACGTCCGCGAAGACGTCCTGCGCCGTGACTTCACCATCAACGGCATGATGTTCGATCCTATTCTCCACAAGCAGACCTGCAGCCTCACCTCATCGGTACTGGATTATGTCGGCGGCCAGAGCGATCTCCGCGATGGCATCATCCGCGCCATCGGCGAGCCGCACCGCCGCTTTGAAGAAGACAAGTTGCGCATGCTGCGCGCTGTCCGCTTTGCCGCCCGGTTCGAATATGCGATTGAGACCGAGACCGAGCGCGCCATCCGCCAGCTCGCCTCCGGCATCGCGCAGGTCAGCCGCGAGCGCGTCCGCGACGAGCTCACCCGCATGCTCACCGAAGGCCATGCCCGCCGCGCTTTTGAATTGCTGGACCGCACCAGCCTGCTCAGGCAGGTCCTGCCCGAAATCGACAAACTGCACGGCGTGGAGCAGCCGCCCGAATACCACCCCGAGGGCGACGTCTGGATCCACACCTTAATGCTGCTCGAGAAGCTGCCCGCTGGCGCGTCGCCCACGCTGGCATGGGGCGCGTTGCTGCATGATGTGGGCAAGCCGGCGACCTTCTCCCACAATCCGCCCGACCGCATCCGTTTCAACGGCCATGTCGAAGTCGGCGTTCGCATCGCGCACGCAATCCTGCGCCGCCTGCGTTTCTCCAATGAGGAGTGCTCGCAGATCCTCTCCCTGGTCGAAAACCACATGCGCTTCGGCGACGTCGAGAAGATGAAGGACTCTACCCTGAAGCGCTTCTTCCGCCTGCCGAAATTCGATGAGCATCTCGCTCTGCATCGCCTCGACTGCCTCTCCAGTCACGGCGACCTGTCGCTCTACGAATTTGCCAGACGTAGAAGGGAAGAGCTGCCCGAGGAAGAAGTCCGCCCCAAACTCCTCGTCACCGGCCGCGACCTCATCGCCGCCGGCTACCAGCCCGGCCCACAGTTTAAGGAGATGCTGGCGCTGGCCGAAGACGCGCAGTTAGAAGGTCGCATACGCACGAAGGAAGAAGGTCTGGCCTTGATCAGAAAGCAGATGACGATCGCGAAGTAAATCTGACATTTCCAGGGGGCTTGACGCCTGAACAAATCTGGCTGCCCCGGGTCTCGCTTCTGAGACCCGGGAAAACGCGAAGCGTCCGGTTTTTACCAGGGGATCTCGGAGCGACGAATTCCCGTCAGTCCGCGGACGCTTCGGAACTCGCCCCATGAAACAAGTCCACCTGCTCCCTGCTCGGCGGGGCCGTCACTGCGCTTACCACAACCAGCCCCAGCACCGCGGCAATCAGCGCCGGGAAAATTGCATCCCGATTCGCCACCGCGGCCGGCAGATGCTGGTGCACAAACCGCGAATCCCAAAACACCGTCACAAACGTTCCCAGAGCGATGGCCGTCACTGCACCGGCCGCATTCGCTCGCTTCGAATAGAACGCCGCCAGAATCACCGGCGTCAGTGCCGCCGAGTAGACGGTGTACGCATAGAGCGTCTGCGCCAGCACCGACTGCGTGTTCAGCGCCTGGTACAGCGACCAGATGCCGAGCAGCACCACCATCAGCCGCGAAACCAGCAGAATGCGCTTGTTTGAGGCATCGGGCGAAATGTAGCGGATAAACACGTCGTTGATCAGGTTGGTCGCCGGCGAGAAGAGAAAGTTGTTCGCCGTCGACATGATCTTCGCGAAGACCGCGCCCATCAGCAGCGCGCCCAGCCACGCCGGCAGTCCATGCAACGCTGTGTACGCAATGATCTCTCGCGGCCGCTGCGACACTTCGCCGTGCGGGAAGATCACCGACCCGACCACCGCCAGCGCGACGATGACGGTTTCAAGGATGATCGTCCCGATGATCCAGCCCACCACCGCCACGCGCGCATCACGCTCCGACTTCGCCGAAAAGAACTTCTGATACATGGCCTGATTGCCCAGCATCAGCAGCATGGTCGGGATCATCAGCTCCATCGCCCGCACAAACGTGAAGTCGCCCAGCACCTCGAAGTGGGTCGCCGGCAGCGCGTGCGTTATGCCCGACCATCCGCCCGCCGAATGAACCAGGACGGGAAGCGCCGCGCACATGGTGATCGTCGCCAGCAGCCCGATCACCACGTCCATGTACGCCACCGAGGCCATGCCGGCAATGGCGGTGAACACGATGACGAAGACGGTCACGATGTACTTGCCCAAATCGGCCGAGATCACCGTGGGAAAGACAAGGTGCAGGATGTCCCCGCCCCCGATCAGCTGATAACTGGTGATGGCCGTGTACGCAAACAGCACCGCAATCACGCCCAGCACCCGCGCCGTCTGGCTGTAGCGCGCCTCCAGCAGATCGGGAATCGTGAACTGCGCAAATTTCCGCGCGCGCGGAGCGATGAAGTAAATCAGCAGCAGCCCGGCCCATCCCCCGCCCGCCTGCCACAGCGCCGCGAACCCGTGCTTGTACGCGTTCTCCGCCCCGCCCAGCAGCGACCCCGAGCCGATCCACGAAGACAGCAGCGTAAAGATCAGCACAAACGCAGGCAGCGTTCGCCCGGCCACCAGGTAGTCCGCCTTGGTCTTCACGCTGCGCAGGCGCGTGAGCGAAACGGTAAGCAGGCTCAGAACAATCGCGCCCAGCACGATGGCGTAGAGAGAGGTCATCGCCCTCCTTGGGACAATCGCTATGAGTGTACGGGAGCCGTCCGCCGCTGTCAGGAGTGCTTTTTCTTCTTCTTGTGCGCAGCCGACGCGGTCTTCTCGCTGGGCCTCGCCGCCTCGTGTTTCGTGCGCTTCCCACTGCGTCGTCCCCGCCCGCGATAGCGGCTCGCTGCCGAGATGCGGGCAGGCTCCGCCACATAGAGGCTCTTGCCTGGACTCACCGCAGCTCCGCCCAGATGATTCCAGCGCCGCAGTTGCTGCACCGTCACCCCGAAGCGGTCCGCAATCGTTACCAGCGTATCGCCGCGCCGGGCATGATACAGCGCGCTGCGCAGTGCGCTCGGTGCACTCACCGGCGCCAGCGGAATCACCAGCGAGCTGACCCCGGAAAGATCCGAGTCGCCCGGCGACAGCTGATTCACAAACGCCAGCTCCGACGGCGAAACATGCCAGGTGTGTGCAACGCTCGCCAGCGTATCTCCATCCTCCACCGCATGCAGACGCCAGTAGCGGCGCTTGTCCACCGGAATCTCCGCGATGTCACGGTTGAAGACATCCGCAGTCCCTGCCGGCAGATGCAGTTCAAACGACTCATCCGGCGGCGTGCTCATGCGCAGCAGGCTCGGATTCAGCCCCGCGATCTCCTGCACCGGCGCGCCTGTAATATCCGAAACCAGACGCAGATCCACCGCGTAATCCGTAGTCACCGTATCGGTCACCAGCGGCGGATCCGGCTTGATGTCTCCGAGCCCATACTGCTGCGGGTTCTTGGCCATGATGGTCACCGCCAGAATGATCGGGACATAATTCTTGGTTTCCTGAGGCAGGTTGTTGCGCTTATACAGCTCCCAGAAGTCCGCATACCCGGTCCTCTGCACGGCCTTCTGCACGTTGCCCGCGCCCCAGTCGTACGCGGCCATCGCCAGATACCAGTCGCCCAGCTGCTCGTAATCTTTCTTGATCTCGCGCGCGTAGGCCTCGGTCGCCTTCACCGGATCGAAGCGGTCGTCGTACCACGCCGTGCGCTCCAGTCCATAGCTGTCCCATGGCATGAACTGCCACATGCCGCCCGCGCCCGATCGCGGATTCACCGCCTGCGGCCGGAAGCCCGACTCGGCCACCGCCTGATAAATCAGATCCTGCGGAACGCCTTCTTTGCGCAGCACATCCTGAATCATCGCCTTATAGCGGCCAAGCCGTTCGAGCGACGCCACAATCGTGCCGTGCCCGGTCGGGCTGTTCGAGAAGAAATCGATGTAGGCCGAGACGTATTCGTTGATCACCAGCGGCAGGTCCGACTGCGTCGTCTTCAACTCCGCCTGAGCCTTCGCCGTCACGTTGGGATTCGCAGGCGTGGTGATGTTTCCAGCTACATCCACCGGCGCCTCCGCCTGCGGCGTGAGACTGGTGCCGCGGTTCAGCGCGTCCATTTCCAGCGTGTTCACCGCGTCCACAACGTGATCGAACTCTTCAGAGAGCGCCTGGTCGCCGCGCAGATCGCAGTGGCACTTCAGCATCAGGTCCACCGCGTAGTCAAAATTAGCGCGCGCCGAAGCCACATGCCCCTGCTGATAATCGGCGAGCCCCGCGTGGTACGCCTTCTCGACCGAATCAATCAGCTGGCGGTCGCGCTGCGCCGTCTCCGCCGAAACAGGCGCCGCCTTCGCCGGCTCGCTCCGCGCCACCGCTGCTTCTTTGTTATTTGGAGCCGCCTGTGCCTGTGTCTGCGCCGCAGCCGGAGTCTCCTCCTGCGGCGCGGCGGCCGGCAGCGTCGGCGCGGTCGCCTGGGGTGCGGGACCGGCCGTGGGACCCTGCCCCGAAGGGCAACCCGCAAGCGCAACAAGCGCGGTTAATCCCCCCGCGAGAAAAATTCTGGTCACTGCAGTGCGCATCGATGGGCTTCGTTTATTGTAGGGCCCGAACCCGCCAAATGCCGATGTTAAACTGAGGCTTCCGGCGAACTTCTTTCCTCCGGCAGGCCGCTGGCCCCGGCGCGGCCAGGCGTGAACCTGGGTGTTCTGCCCGGTGGTTTCCTCTGATGGACAGTCAGCACATCCGCAATTTCGCGATCATCGCCCATATCGATCATGGGAAGTCCACGCTCTCCGACCGCCTGCTCGAGCTCACCGGCTCGCTCAGCGCCCGCGAGATGCACGCCCAGGTCCTCGACGCCATGGATCTCGAGCGCGAGCGCGGCATCACCATCAAGGCCCACTCCGTCCGCATGATGTACCCGGCCAAAGATGGCCAGCTCTATCAGCTCAACCTCATCGACACCCCCGGCCACGTCGACTTCAGCTACGAAGTCTCCCGCTCCCTCGCCTCGTGCGAAGGCGCGCTGCTGGTCGTCGATGCCTCCCAGGGCGTCGAGGCCCAGACCCTCGCCAACGCCTACCTCGCCATCAACCACGGCCTTGAAATCATCCCCGTCATCAACAAAATCGATCTCCCCAGCGCCGACATCCCGCGCACTCAGGAGATGATCGAGCAGACCGTCGGCCTCGATGCCACCGACGCCATTCCCGTCTCGGCAAAGACCGGCCAGGGCGTGCCCGACATCCTCGAAGCCATCGTGCATCGTCTGCCGCCGCCGAAGGGCGACCCCGAAAAGCCTCTCCAGGCCCTCATCTTCGACTCCTGGTTCGACCCCTACCGCGGCGTCATCGTCCTCGCCCGCATCGTCAACGGCCGCATGCGCAAGGGCATGAAGATCCGCCTCATGTGGAACGACAAAGTCTTTGACGTCGAATCGATGGGCGTCCTTACCCCCAAGCCGGTCGAGATCGAGGAGCTCTCCGCCGGCGAAGTCGGCTTCTTCGTCGCCACCATTAAAAATGTCTCCGATACCCGCGTCGGCGACACCATCACCGAAGACGCGCGCCCCGCCGCCGAAGCCCTCCCCGGCTTTGAGGAGATCAAGCCCATGGTCTTCGCCGGCATCTACACCGTCGACTCCCATGAGCACACCCTGCTCCGCGACGCCCTCGAAAAGCTCAAGCTCAACGACTCCTCCTTCTTCTTCGAGCCGGAAAGCTCCGTCGCCCTCGGCTTCGGCTTCAGGTGCGGTTTCCTCGGCCTGCTGCACATGGAGATCATTCAGGAACGCCTCGAGCGCGAATTCAACCTCAATCTCATCACCACCGCGCCCAGCGTTCGCTACAAAATCCACCTCACCGATCGCTCCATCATCGAGGTCGATAACCCCTCCCGCTGGCCCGACCCCTCCGACATCGAGAAAATCGAAGAGCCCATGATCACCGCCACCATCCTCACCAACGAGGAATACGTCGGCGGCATCCTGAAGCTGGTCGAAGAAAAACGCGGCCGCCAGAAAAACTTCGAATACGTCTCCGCGACGCGCGTCATGCTCACCTACGAGCTGCCGCTCAACGAAATCGTCCTCGACTTTTACGATCGCCTCAAAAGTGTCAGTCGCGGTTACGCATCGCTCGACTACCACCTCTCCGGTACCTGGGAATCGCCCATGGTCAAGATGGATATCCTGGTCTCCGGCGAGCCCGTCGACGCGCTCTCCGTCATCGTCCACCGCGACTTTGCCTATGACCGTGGCCGCGCCCTCGTCTCGAAGATGCGCGAGCTCATCCCCCGCCAGCAGTTCGAAGTGGCCATCCAGGCCGCCATCGGCGCCAAGGTCATCGCCCGTGAAACCGTCTCGGCCCTGCGCAAAAACGTCCTGGCCAAGTGCTACGGAGGCGACATCAGCCGCAAGCGTAAGCTGCTCGAGAAGCAAAAAGAAGGCAAGAAGCGCATGAAGCGCATCGGCAAAGTCGACATCCCTCAGGAAGCCTTCCTGGCGGTTCTCAAAGTAGGCGAAGACAGCGGCAGCCGCTAGAGTTCACCACGAATCCGGCTGCCCCGGGTCTCGCGTTTGGAGACCCGGGAAAACGCGAAGCGTCCGCTTTTGTGTCGGAATCCTCCCGATCTCAACTTCACAACCAGGCTGGGTGCCCCGGGTCTCGCGTTTGGAGACCCGGGAAAACGCGAAGCGTCCGCTTTTGTGTCGGAATTCTTCCGATCTCGACCTCACAACCAGGTTGGGTGCCCGGGTTTCGCGTTTGGAGACCCGGGAAAACGCGAAGCGTCCGCTTTGTGTCGGAATTCTCCCGATCTCCACTTCACAACCAGGCTGGGTGTCCCGGGTCTCGCGTTTGGAGACCCGGGAAAACGCGAAGCGTTCGCTTTGTGTCGGAATCCTCCCGATTTCAACTTCACAACCAGGCTGGGTGCCCCGGGTCTCGCGTTTGGAGACCCGGGAAAACGCGAAGCGTCCGCTTTGTGTCGGAATCCTCCCGATTTCAACTTCACAACCAGGCTGGGTGTCCCGGGTCTCGCTTTGGAGACCCGGGAAAACGCGAAGCGTCCGCTTTTGTATCGGAATCCTCCCGATCTCAACTTCACAACCAGGTTGGGTGCCCCGGGTCTCGCTTTGGAGACCCGGGAAAACGCGAAGCGTAAGGTTTTACGTGAGAATCCCCCGCCGTCGCCGATCCGTCCACCACGACTCAATCTCCACCGTCCCAGCCAGGCCCATCTGATAGTGCCGAAAACTCGACCAGGCCCAGTCTTCCGGCCGCGCCACGAGTCCGCGAGCCACCGGGTTGCGATGAATGTAGCGCAATTTCTCCACCCGCTTCTTCTCCGAATACACAACGAAATCGTAGTAACGAGCCAGCCAGAACGGCCGCTGCCCACGCTCGCGCGCCAGGGATAACTTGATCGCCTGAATCACACGAGCAACCGTCCCGCAAATCGGCTCAGTTATCAGCAGATGCACATGCTCCGGCATCACGACATAGCCCACCACAAGGAAGTCGTAACGAAGTCGCATTTTTTCGAGAGACTGCTCGAACAACTCCCGCGCTGCCGCTGAACCCAGGTAAGGCCGTCGCTGCCAACAACTGAAAGTAAGAAAGTGCTGATGCCCCGTGTGCTCGTTCCGACGCAGGCCCGCTGGCATGGCTGCATGCTACCGGCCGCTGCGCACCTTGTCTTGATCACTTTGGTTCCAGGAGGCGAAGCCTTCTTTGGTGAAAGAAATGGCGGTCGGTGACCGCATATCCCGGGTCTCAGAATCGAGATCCGGGGCCAACCACCGACGAGTCAGGGTTGCACATTTCTGCGGCCCCCCGTTTTGTTGTCAAGCTTCTGCCCCCACTTACTAAAGTGTCCCCGCACAATTCAAAAAACTTCCCAGCCAACATAATTGGCAGTCTTTCTATCCCAACCTGATATCCTGAACTTAGAAGGGTAGATCTAGAAAAAGCCTCGCCAGCGCGAGGCTTTTTCCTTTGGGAGACAGAACCCCAGGGGCCTCTATCCTTTGCACGGCCCTGTGGACAGAACCAACATCCGCGCCGGTCGCAATCGAACTCAGCCATGCCGGTATGGAAGTTACGTGGATTCAAATAGAAGCCGGCAAGTATCCTGTTTTCAAATAAAAGCGTGTTGCCCGGTGTTGTCGACTCGGTAAACACTTCCTAAATACCCTGCAATCAAATAGATCGAAAAAGCAGGCAAGGGAGGGGGGTACCCCCGCCCGAGAAAGGCAAGCGCCAATTGACGCCAGCCCCCGTGCGGCATAGATTCGAGTTCCCAGGTATCCAGACCCCAGGGTGGACCTGAAAATTTCGACGCCAACCCCATTTTGGCCGAATCTGGCCTGACGCCATGGTTCGGGGAAAAGAAGATCGATGCCCGCAGCTCCGACCAACGATCCATTGCGCACGTTCTCGATCGTGCCCAGAGAAGACGCTGCTGAACAGCTGCCCGCCCTGGGAACGGGGCTCAAAGTCCTGATGGTGTGGCCGCGCTTCCCCCCCTCCTTCTGGGGCTTCGAAGGCATCTTCAAGCTGGTCCCGGAAAGTTCCGTGATGCCGCCGCTGGGTCTGGTCACCGTGGCGGCGCTGTGCCCACCCACCTGGCAGATTCGTCTGCTCGACCGTGCCTTTGAGGAGTTGCGCGACGAGGACCTGCTCTGGGCCGACCTGGTGATGGTCAGCGCCATGCACGCCCAGCGTGCGGACACGGTGTCCATCCTCGGCCGAGCGCGTGCCCTCGGGCGCAGAACCTTCATCGGCGGTCCCTGGGCCAGCAGTGAGCCGAACCTTCTGCTCGCCCACGCCGACCACGTGCTGGTGGGCGAAGCCGAAGAGGTCTTCCCGGAGATTGCGGCTGCTTTGGAAAAAGGCGGCGCGCGCCGACTGTACCGCGTGGATGAGAAGCCTGACATGTCGCACAGCCCGGTGCCGCGCTTCGACCTGCTGCGGCTCAATCAGTACACCTCGATGCCGGTGCAGTTCTCGCGCGGGTGCCCGTTCCAGTGCGAGTTTTGCGACATCATCACCATTTATGGAAGGCGCCCCCGTGCCAAGAATCCGTCCCAGGTGCTCGCAGAACTGGATATGCTCCGCGAGCTGGGCTGGCAGAACGAGGTGTTTATTGTCGATGACAACTTCATCGGCAATCACCGCCAGGCATTGCTTCTCACCCAGGAACTGAAACTCTGGCAGGAGCGCAACCATTATCCCGTCTCGTTCTATACCGAGGCCTCCATCGACCTGGCGACCCGGCCCGAACTGCTCGCGGCCATGGTCGAAGCCAATTTCATGTATGTCTTCATCGGGATCGAGACGCCGTCAGAAGAGGCGCTCAAAGCATCACGCAAATTCCAAAACCTGCGCGGCAATATCGCCGATCAGATCCGCACGATTCGGGAAGGTGGGTTGTGGGTCCTGGCTGGGTTCATCGTAGGCTTTGATACCGACGACGAGAGCATCTTCGCCCGTCAGCTGGAGTTCATCAGTCAGACCGGCATCGTCTGGGCCATGGCCGGTGTCCTTCAGGCGCCTCCCACCACGGCGCTGTTCGACCGTATGCGGCGCGAAGGGCGCCTCATCGAGGACAGCCAGGCGACCAGCAACTTCAGCCCGCCGAATTTTCGTACGGTGATGCCGCTGCTGACGCTATTGCGCGGGCTGGCAGGCCTGCTGAAGGCGTTGTATACGCCGGAGGCGTTCTTCGGGCGCGCCTTCCGCTCCATTGAATCCTGGCGCCCTCGCGCGACGCAGCATCCTCCGGAGCTGCCCCTCGCCTATAACCTGCGAGTGCTGTTTACGTCGATGTGGCACCAGGGCGTTCGCTCCAGGTACCGCTTCGCCTTCTGGCAGTTTCTGTTCCTGATCGTCAGGAAGTGGTCGCGCCAGCCCGCGAAGCTGTGGCTGGGCTACATGGTGCTGCTGTCCGCGCACCACTTTCTCAGCTATGCCCAGGTGGCTGCTGCGGCGCTCGAGGAACACTGCCGCGCCCTTGAGGAGACAGCCCCCAACTCGGAGAACGAGGGCGACTCGACCACGCTGATCACTCCGGTAGCCACCGCGGCCAGCGCGTAGACGTCTGAGCCGGATGCCCGGGATCCGTTTTCAGACCCTGGCCTAACCCATGCTTTTCCTTGACAACCCCCGGTCCCCGGCGCAACATTGCCTGCACTTCTCCAGGAGCACACCTCGCCGCGCGGATTTCCCTCCTGTCCCGCTCCTGCTGGAGTTCGGCCCGCGGTCCCCGCAAACCTAACAGTTGTTTCTATCGCCGTTCCGGGCCGCGACCGCCCCCGCCAGAAGGGAAGCGAGGCAAACGATGAAGCGAATCCTCATCATGACAGCCGCGACGGTGATCGTCGCTCTTGCTGGCGCATGCAATCATGCCGCGAATAACCACGATGCCGACGTCCAGGCCATCCGCGACACCGAAAGTCAGTGGAACCAGGACTACCTCTCGCGAGATCCGGAAAAGCTCGCGGCCTACTACGCTGATGACGCTGTCCTCATGGCGCCCGGCATGTCCTCCGTCGCCGGCCACGAAAACATTCACACCCTGCTCAAAACGATGACCGCGGATCCCGCTCTCTCTCTGAAGTTCCAGGCGCAGAAGATCGAAGTCGCGCAATCCGGCGATCTCGGCTACAGCCAGGGTTCCTACCTCATGGACTTCACCGATCCCCAGACGAAAAAAGTCGTTCACGACCACGGCAGCTACGTCACCACGTACCGTAAGCAAACCGATGGCAAATGGAAGGCTGTCGCCGACATCGCCACCTCCGAGGTTCCACCCGGGGCGCCGCAGCCTGCCAGTTGATTCGCCGTGCGTCGCTCCTCGTATCGGATAATCTCACTCGAACCCTGCTCAGGAGGCCCCGAATGTCCTCGCCTATGCCGCTGATGCCTCGCCGCACCTTTCTCGCCGCAGCCACGGCTTCCGGGCTCGCCAGCCTCGCCTTCTTTCCCAATGCCTCGGCTCAGCCAAAGGACGAAGCCGGCGAGAACATCCTTGGGCCTAAGCCGGGCTATTCGCCTCAGATCGGAACCCTCGTCTCCATGCTGCTGTGGATGCGTCCAGCCGTCACCCGCCCTGTCAAAGGCCTCACCCAAGCCGACCTCGACTGGCTCTTTGACGCCAACGCCAACAGCATCGGAGCGCTCCTCCTTCATCTCGCCGCCACCGAAACTTACTACGGCCTGCACACCTTCGACGGCATTCCCTGGGACGGCTGGTCCGAGGAGATCAAGAAGAAGTGGGACCCCGCCATGGGCCTCGGCGACGCCGGCCGCCAAACCATCAAAGGCCACGATCTTGACTTTTACCTTTCCGCTCTCCGGGAATCGCGCGAGCACACCCTGACCGAACTTCGCAAGCGCGACGATGCCTGGCTGTTGACCGTCGACCAGAAGTGGCCCTGGGGCCCCACCAATAACTACTGCAAGTGGTTTCACGTGTGCGAACACGAATCCCATCATGCCGGGCAAATCGATATGCTCCTCAAGCGACTTCCCAGCCACCGCCAGCGAAAAGAATCGTGATCTCAATCCCATAGCGCCTGGTCGGCTGCGAAGGCGGGGTCGGCTCGCTCAAATCCGGGCGCTCCCGCATATCATTTCTGTGCTTTTGCAAGGGATGGGATCCGGCGAGTTATTCTGCCGTCGAAGTCTCGAGCACCTCACGGCCGTCGCGCTTGTACACCACTCCGGCTTTCATCACGAAGCTCACCTTGCTCATCACCGTGATGTCGTCCAGCGGATTGCCAGGGACGGCGACCAGGTCGGCGAACTTGCCCGGAGCCACGCTGCCCACCTCGTCCTGGTGGCCCAGCAGTTCCGCCGCGTTCACCGTCGCCATCTGCAGCGTGTACGCCGGAGGCACGCCCGCCTTCACCAGGTAGATGAAGTCCTCCCAGTTTTGGCCGTGCGGATAGACGCCGGCATCGGTGCCGTACGCCATCTTCACGCCGCTCTTGTAGGCGTGGGTGACCGTCTTCATGATCTGCGGCCCGACGATCAGCGCCTTGGCCGTCACCGCCGGCGGATACGCGCCCTTCTGCGCCTGCTCGGTGACGTAGACCGCCGTATACACCGTCGGGCAATAGAAGGTGCCATGCTGCTTCATCAGCTGAATGTCCTGGTCGTCCATGAAGGTGCCGTGCTCCACCGAATCCACGCCCGCCACCACGGACCGCCGGATCGCCTCCGCCCCATGCGCATGCACCGCGACCTTCATGCCGTAATCATGGGCCGTATCGACCAGCGCCTTGATCTCATCCTCCGACATCTGCGGGCCCGAGCCGTTGGTGCCCAGGTCCATCACGCCGCCCGAAGGCATGGCCTTGATCAGGTCCGCGCCTTCCTTATAGTGCAGGCGCACCACTTTCCGCGCTTCGTCCGGCCCGTTGAAGATCGACTGCAGCGGCCCGGGATCGCCCTGCAGGTTCATGCTCAGCCCGTTGGTGTCGTCGGCATGACCGCCGGTGGTGCTGATCGCCGGACCGGCGGTGAAGATGCGCGGTCCTTCGACGTACCCCGCGGCCACCGCCTTGCGCAGCGCCACCGTGTCGTAGTTGGTATCGCCGACGTTACGCACCGTGGTGAAGCCGGCCAACAGCGTGCGCTTGGCGTAGAGGGTCGAGCGCAACACCAGATCGGCGAAGTTCACGTGCGCCGCTTCGGCATAGGTGTTCTTGCCGAACTGATCGTCGAGGTGAACGTGATCGTCGATCAGCCCCGGCAGGCAGGTTGCGCCTTCGAGGTCGATCACCGTTGCTCCGGCAGGCGACTGCACGCCGGCTTCGACCTTCTGAAACTTGTCGCCGGAGATGAAGACCGAGGTGGGTCCGAGCATCGTTCCCCCAACACTGTCGAAGAGGTGCGGGCAGTGCACCACGGTCAGCGAAGCGGACTGGGCAGAGCCAGATTGCGCCAGGGACGAAGGCGCAGGCAGCAGGGATGAACAAACAAGGGCTGCAGCCACGCAGCAGACGGATCGGAGTAAATGCATCGGCACATCTCCTTCTCGGTTGGAATTTGGGCGATTTCCAATCTATCGTAACCACATGCGTTTCTCATTCCCCGCTTTTGGCAGGCGTCTCGCGCCGGCCTTCGCCCTTCTCTGCCTCGCCTCGCTGACCTGCCATCCTGTAGCCGCCCAGGCTGACGATACCGCCAAGCCCGCCGCGAAGCCTGCCGACAACGCCGCCGATAAGGACGTGAACAAGTTGCCGCCGCTCCCCGCCGACGCGCACACCCAGCAGAGCATTGTCATCGACGGCAAGACGATCCACTACACCGCCACGGTGGGCACGCTCCCCATCCGCGACTCCGATGGCAAGACCGCCGGCGAGCTGGTCTACACGGCCTATACCGTGGAAGGCGCGAACCGTCCCGTGACCTTCGCCGTCAACGGCGGCCCAGGCGCATCGTCGGTCTTTCTGAACTTCGGCGCGATCGGCCCCAAACACCTCAACGGCATCGGCAATGAGGGCGACAGCCCCTCCGATCCCGCGACCCTCGCCGACAACCCCGGAACCTGGCTCGACTTCACCGATCTGGTCTTCCTCGATCCCATCGGAACCGGCTTCAGCCGCTCTCTGGTTTCGGCGGCGGAGACGAAGAAGCTCTTCTACACCACCGAGCCGGATATCGATTACCTGTCGCGCGCCATCTACGACTGGCTGGTGAAAAACGATCGCCTCGAATCGCGCAAGTATCTGGTCGGCGAGAGCTACGGCGGATTCCGCGGGCCACGCATCACGTACTATCTGCAGTCGCAGCTTGGCGTGGCCATGAACGGAGTGGTGCTGGTCTCGCCGTACCTCAATCCCACCATCGAGCAGAATGGCGATCTTTCGCCGCTGCCCTGGATGGTCACGCTGCCCTCGATTACGGCGGCGAACCTTGAGCGCGAGCACAAGCTCACGCCCGAAGCCATGCAGCCGGTGATTGCGTATGACGAGGGAGAATACGCCGAGACGCTGATCAAAGGCCACGCCGACCCCACGGCCACCGACGCCATGATCAAAAAGGTGACGGAGCTGACCGGGCTCGATCCGCAGTTCGTGAAGCTCTCAGGAGGACGCCTTGAAACCGGTGCCTACCTGCGCGAGGTGCATCGCGAACAGGGAAAAATAGGGTCCGTCTACGACTCCAACGTGACTGCTTTTGATCCGTTCCCCTATGCGCCCGAGCAGCGGTCGAACGACCCGATCCTGGCCAGCATCATCGCGCCGACAACCACGGCAATGGTCGATTTCGTGACCCGCACGGTGGGCTGGAAGGTGGATGCCCGCTACAACGCGCTCTCCTATGAAGTGAACCAGCAATGGGACCGCGATCAGGACCTGCGCAGCGGCTCAGTCACGCAGTTGCGCGATGCGGTGTCGGCTGATCCCAAGCTGCGGGTGATGATCGTGCACGGCTGGAACGATCTGTCCTGCCCGTTCATGGGCTCGATTCTCACGGTTAACCAGATGCCCGTGATGGGCGATCCTGGGCGCGTCTCCGTGCACGAATATCCGGGCGGCCACATGTTCTACACCCGTGAAGACGGCCGCGTCGCACTGCGCAGGGATGTCATGAAGATGTTCAGCGAACACTAATAAGGTTGTGGTGTCGAGCGAGGCGAGCTTCGGCTCGCCTCAAATTTTCAGGAGCGTCGGCCCGGGCCGTCCTTCGCCGCAATCAGACCGCGATAGAGCTGGATGGTTTGTTCGGCAATCGCGGTCCAGGAGAAGATCGATTCCACGCGCTGACGGCCTGCATTACCAAAATGCTTTGCCTGTTCAGGATTGGCGAGCAGGGCGGAGATCTTTTCCGCCAGGTCGCGGGCGAATCGATCCGGATGCAGCGGAAAATTCGTCACAGGGTCCTGGTCGAAGGGCACCAGATAGCCGGTTTCTCCATCGACGACCACCTCGAGGATTCCGCCCGTCGCACTGGCGACGACCGGCGCGCGGCAGGCCATCGCTTCGAGATTGATGATGCCGAACGGCTCGTAGACCGAAGGGCAGCAGAAGACAGCGCAGTTGCTGTACAGCTGGATCGCATGTGGCTTGGGCAGCATCTTTTCGATCCAGATGATGCGGTGGTTGCTCTTCATTGCCTGTTCGACCTTGGCGCGCATCTCCGCGGCGATCTCCGGCGTGTCCGGGGCGCCGGCGCAGAGCACCACCTGCGTTTCACGAGGCAGATAGCTGATCGCATCCACCAGGTGGGTGACACCTTTTTGCCTCGTGATCCGGCCCACGAACAGAACGTACGGCTGTGACGGATCAACGCCGTATTCGAGCAGTGCCGTAGTGTCCGGGGTTTTCTGATATTCCTGGAGGTCAATGCCGTTGTAGATCACGTGGACGCGATCCGGATCGACGTCGGGATAAGCTCGCAGAATGTCGGCCTTCGTTCCTTTAGAGACGGCAATCACGGCATCGGCATCGAGAATGGCGGTGCGCTCCATCCACGAGCTCATTGCATAGCCGCTGCCCAACTGTTCGGACTTCCACGCGCGCAGCGGTTCGAGGCTGTGGGTGGTGAGAACGAAGGGTATGTTGAGCAGTTTTTTGGCGAGAAAGCCGGCCATCGACACGTACCAGGTGTGGGTGTGGACGATGTCGATGGCATCGAGAGATTTGATTTGCGCGAGGTTGAGACTCATGGTCTCGAGCGCGGTTGTGAACTTCTGCTGGGGGGCCTCGCTCAGCAGCGGCCACGGCTCGGCGCCGCGCACATGCAGATTGCCCTGGTCAAGACTCTGGTCGCCCCAGCAGTGAACCTCGACCTCGATGGACTTTGCCAGCTCGCGGCTCAGGTATTCGACGTGGACGCCCGCGCCTCCATAAACATAGGGCGGGTACTCTCGAGTCATCAGGCCAACGCGCAAGGAACCCCCCGGCTGCTCGAATCTATTCGATGCGAGCAAGAAGGAACATCATAGCTGGCTTCCGGAGGGGCCGCCGGTCTCCAGCGGAACGCAGCGTCGCCGAGCCATGAAAAGCGAGCAGAGAACCAGGGTGCACCCAAGGCCGATCAGAAATCCGCGGAGGAAGTGCAGTGGGGCCAAAGGCAGACCGAAGCTGAGGGACACGGATTGCGAAGCCAGCGAAGCTGCCAGACAGAGCAAGCCGATGCTGCGCATGAGTCGAATTTTGCGTGGGGTGAAGGTGTCGGGCAGGCACATAATCTTTTCCCTTTCGTGATGCATTGCGAATCAGCTGAAGAAACCTAATCGGTGAAGTGATACCAGAGCATGGCAGCGAGTTTGACCGTGACCATGGTGATTCCGACGGCCAGCAATTCCCAGCGGAAGACGTGCTCTCGCAGCAGATGGTATTCGAAGAGCCCGATCGCGAGCAGCGCGCCCGCGATGCCGCCGAGGCTGGTCGAGCGGAGGCGGTGGTTCAGGAAGCGCTCATCAGCGGCGAGGCCGAGAAGAGGCAGTCTCATGATTTGTTCTCCACGGAGAAGATGGCGTCGACCGGGCAGCGGAAGACGCGCGCCAGCAGCAGCGCGAGAGGGAGGCTGGGTATGTAGCGGCCCCGCTCGATGGAGTTAATGCTCTGGCGTGAGACGCCGACAGCTTCGGCCAGATGCTCCTGCGTCCAGTCGCGCGCGATGCGCAGCTCCCGAACGCGGTTTTGAACGGAGGGCTCCATGTCAAGTCAGCTTTCCATGACACGATAGCCTGGCTGGGATGCACTGTCAAGCGCGCTTTACATCAAAATGGCGAGAAGGAGCCGGGGGATGGTTTCCCTACCGGCAGGGAAACCCATCCGACAGGGAATTGCAAATGTGGTCTTAGCAGTCCAGCTGATTGCGCGTCAGATGCAGACCATCGAGGCGGCCCAGCAGGGCCACAGCCACCTTCTCCGGCTGGAACAGGCGCGTGGCCATGTGCATCACCTGCTCCTCGGTCACGCCTTCGACGCGTTCAAGAATCTCTTCCAGTCCAAAGAAGCGCTCGAAGTACATCTGCTGCCGCGCCAGGTTCGACATGCGCGACATGGAGCTTTCGAGCGAGAGCAGCAGATTGCCTTTGAGCTGATCCTTGGCGCGGCGGAGTTCGCCGGGCTGTAAAGGCTCGGTCTTGAGGCGGCGGAATTCCTCCATCACGAGGTCGATCACCTGGAGGGCCCGGTCGGCCGAGGTTCCGGCGTAAACGCACAGGGTGCCGGTATCGCGGTAGGGATTCAGATCGCTGTAGATCGAGTAGACCAGCCCGCGCTCTTCGCGAACTGTCTGGAACAGCCGCGAACTCATACCGCCGCCGAGCAGGGTATTGAGCAGCAGGGTGGTATAGCGCGTGGAATCTGCAACAGGAGGGGCCGGCACGCCGAGACAAAGCTGCACCTGTTCGAGGGACTTCTTGTTGCGCAGATGAATGCGCGGGGTGACGTTCGGCGCGACATCGTCGCTCGACACCGTACCCGACGCCAGCGATCCGAAATGCTTCGCCACCAACTCCACAAATGTGTCGTGCTCCAGATTGCCGGCTGCGGAGAACACCATGTTCCCGGAGAGGAAGCGCTGCTCGAAGAAGCGGAGCAGCGTGTTCTGCTCGAAGCTTCTCACCGTTTCGCGGGTTCCGAGGATCGGCTTGCCCAGCGGATGGTCCTTCCAGAAATTCTGGGTGAAGATTTCGTGGACCAGGGTGTCGGGATTGTCCTCATCCATCTTGATCTCTTCCAGAATGACGCCGCGTTCCCGGGTGATCTCCTCGGCAGCGAAGACAGGATTCAGAACCAGATCCGACAGTACGTCGAGAGCGGTGGGCACATGCTCGTCGAGCACCTTGACGTTGAAGCAGACCGTCTCTTTTCCGGTGAAAGCGTCGAGATTGCCGCCGATCGCGTCCACTTCGCGGGCGATGCGCTGGGCCGAGCGGGACTTCGTCCCCTTGAACACCATGTGCTCGACGAAATGGGAGATGCCGTTCAACTCGGGCATCTCGTGACGCGAGCCCGCGCGCATCCAGACGCCCATGGCCACGGAGCGAACATGCTCCATGCGCTCCGTCAGGACGACCAGACCGCTGGGAAGGACAGTGCGGCGTATGTTGCGTTCGTTGGTCATTTCGATTTCGAGGAGTGCCTGAGTGGGCCGATCCGCGCCGGCTGTTGGATGCGCTATGCTCGGACGTGAGGATGACTTCCGGCGGGACACTTCCTATCACCATCTTAGACGCAGAACAGCCGTCCCAGGGTGGAACTCTTTTTGGCCTTTCGAATCAACAGCTTGCAGAAGGATTCAAAAGTTTTGGATTGCCTGCCTGGCGGATTCGGCAGCTGGAAACGGCTATGTACCGGCAGCGGGCCTCGAGCCTCGATGAAGTCACTACCTGGCCAAAGGAACTACGCGATCGGGTAGCATCCGCGGGTTGGACCATCGGCTGTCCCCGCATCGTCGAGACTTTTCGCTCCGTTGACGGAACCGAGCGGTACCTGATCGCCGGCCACGACGGACAAACCGTCGAGACAGTGTGGATGCCCGAAGGCGATGGCGGAGAGCAGGGTGACGGCCTGACCGGCGGCCGGTGGTCGCGGGCGACGATTTGCGTTTCCAGTCAGATCGGCTGCGCCGTCAATTGCCAGTTTTGCCTGACGGCGAAGCTGGGCATCATTCGCAATTTGACCGCGGGAGAAATCGCCGGCCAGGTGGCGGCGGTCCTCGATCGGCATCAGGTGGAGACTGAGCGCAGCCGTGTCAACCTGGTCTTTATGGGCATGGGTGAGCCGTTCCTGAACTACGACGCTTTCATGGATGCAGTGCGCCTGCTGGTGGGGAAAATGGATATCCCCGAATCGCGCATGACCGTCTCGACTTCAGGCATCGTTCCCGGGATTCTGCGGTTCGCTTCCGAGCCGGTGCGGCCGAAACTGGCCATTTCTCTCAATGCGCCCAACGACGCGATTCGCGAGGGCATTATGCCGATCACGCGGAAATGGGACATCGCACTGCTGATCGACGCGGTGCGCCAGATCCCGCTGCGTCCTCGCGAACGCGTCACGTTTGAATATGTGCTGCTCGGCGGTTTGAATGACCAGCCCGAACACGCCGACCAGGTCGTCAGGCTGGTGCGTCGCGCCAGTTTTCCGGTGAAGGTGAATCTGATTGCGTGGAATCCCGGGCCTGGCGTTCCATTTGCAATGCCCAGCCAGCAGGACGTCGCGCAATTTCAGCAGCGGCTGCGCGCGCAGGGCGTGCCCGCCTTTATCCGCAAGCCGCGAGGGCGCGACATCTATGCGGCCTGCGGGCAGCTGAAGAAGACCAGCGAGAAAACGGACAGCCAGGCGCCAGTTAGCTAAAGTCCGGCTGGTGAAAAGTCCGGTCAAAGGAAGCGGTTCGCGCTGCGATGCTGATGCAGATCAGATGGGCCAGTGCGCTCTTTTGCTAATCAATCCATCAGAATCCGGAAGCTCTGGTAGACTACAAGAACTCTTTTTGACGAAAGGAAGGCGCCATGAGAATTCAGATCCTGCCCAGCGACCACCAAACGCAGCGGCCCGGTGCCTTCGTCGTCAGCTCTCTCCTTTGACCGTTATCCAGCTCTGACACACAGGCGTTGAGCCGCGGGCCTCCCAGGGTTCGCTGTTCGCGCGTCGTTATCGTTGCCATTCCCATATTGTCTATCGAGGCTGGGTTGGAGCCGGGGCGTCTCCCGACCTGCCTGCTGAGGGTTTTATGAACCAAAATTCCGGGCGCAATGCTGTCCGCGAAGTGCTCGCATTTCTCTTTCGTCACTGGCGGCGTGAGATTTGGCGGGTGAGTGGTATCGCTGCCGCCATGACCATCGCAACCGCTGCCGATCTCCTGCTCCCGGTGTATTCCGGGAAGCTGGTGGATGCTATTGCTCAGGGCAGCCCACATCTCGGCGCCCTGTATACGGCGGGCTATGCCATTGCCGCCATGGCCGGATTGGGAGCCATGCTGATGGCGGCGCGTTATCTGGCCTTCCTCGGCATCGTGCAGCTCACGCTGCGCCTGATGACGCGCATGGCCGGCGATGCCTTTTGGCGGGTGCAGCGCTTCTCCACCGACTGGCATGCCAACAATTTCGCGGGAGCCATCGTTCGCCGTATCACCCGCGGGATCTGGGCCGTGGACCTGATGGACGACACGCTGCTGCTGGCTTTGCTGCCGGCGCTGCTGGTGCTGGCCGGCTGTCCGCTGATCCTCGGCCTGCGCTGGCCCGCGATGGGTCTGCTGGTGGGAGCAGGAGCGCTGGTATATGTGGGCATCTCGGTGGCGCTGTCGCTGGGCTTTGTAGCGCCGGCGGCGCGGCTGTCGAATGCGCAGGACACGCGTATGGGTGCGGCTCTGGCCGATGCCATTACCTGCAACACCGCAGTGAAGTCCTTCGGAGCGGAAGACCGCGAAGACCAGCGGCTGGAGCATGTCCTCGGCAAGTGGGGGCGACGCACTGGCCGCACCTGGATCTTCGCCTCCCACAGCGGTGGCGCGCAGATGAGCGTGTTGCTGGTCCTGCGCACTATCGTGATCTCTGCCGCAGTGTGGCTGTGGTGGCGCGGCCTGGCGACGCCCGGCGATGTCACGTTTGTGCTGACCAGCTACTTCATCGTGCATGGCTACCTGCGCGATGTCGGCCAGCATATCGCCAATCTGCAACGCTCGATCAACGAGATGGAGGAGATGGTTGGATTCGAATCACAGCCGCTCGGCGTGGCCGATCACTCCCATGCCAGGCCCATCCGGGTGCGCCGCGGCGAGATCGTCTTCGATCGCGTCACCTTCCGCTATGGAATACAGGAACAGCCGCTGTTTCGCGATTTCTCGCTGCGCATCGAGGCGGGAGAGCGGGTCGGTCTGGTCGGCCATTCAGGTTCCGGCAAGACGACCTTCGTGAAGCTGCTGCACCGCCTCTACGACGTGACCGCCGGCAGGATTCTGGTGGATGGCCAGGATATTGCTCATGTGACCCAGGATTCGCTGCGCGTGCAGCTGGCCCTGGTGCCGCAGGAGCCGATCCTCTTCCACCGTTCGCTGGCCGAGAACATCGCCTATGGCAAGCCCTCCGCAAGCCTGCGGGAAATCCAGCAGGCGGCACGGCTGGCCAACGCGCACGAGTTCATCGAGCGGCACGCCAAAAGCTACTCCACGCTGGTGGGTGAACGTGGCGTGAAGCTCTCGGGCGGCGAGCGGCAGAGGGTTGCGCTGGCGCGCGCGTTTCTGGCGAACGCTCCGGTGCTGGTGCTGGACGAGGCTACCTCAAGCCTCGATTCTGAGTCCGAGGCGCTCATTCAGGAGGCGATGGAGCGTCTGATCGCCGGACGCACGGCCATCGTGATCGCACACCGCTTATCGACGGTGCGGATGCTGGACCGCATCCTCGTTTTCGAAGACGGGGAAATCATCGAGGAAGGAACCCATGACGAGCTGGTGAGAAAGGAGGGAGGCACATACCGGCGGCTGTTCGAGAAGCAGGCGCTGGGATTGCTGGATCGGGACCGGTCAGAGGCGGAGTCTGATCTTCTCGATGAGCTGGACGACGAAGTAGCTGCGTCCTGAGCGTGGTTCAGCGTGTCAGGGCTGCCGCAGGACGGCCCGGCAGCGAAAGCAGAGCATCTGTTACCCGATCGGCGGCGTGGCGCAGCACGCCGTCCTCTTCGGCAAAGTTGCCGCTGATGCACTGGATCCCCAGCGCTTCAATCCGTTCCACGTCGGCCACGGTGACCTCTGCCCCCTCAGCGGCATAGCGCTCGCGCAGCTGCGCCGAGACAGGGGCAGTATTGATCAGGGCATAGTCAAAGATGGAGCGTCCGGCGTGTTCGTACATGCGCTCGATATGCTGGGACGCGGTCAGGTGCAGGCTCTCGTTGGCCTGGGTCATCAGATTACAGACAAACACTCGTGTGCCGTGCGCGGCCGCCAGGGCCTCCGGGATGCCCCGCACCAGCAGGTTGGTGATCAGGCTGGTAAAAAGCGAACCAGGGCCGATGGTAATGAGATCGGCGGCGGCAATTGCGTCCAGTGTTTCGGGCGGCGGCGGCGGATCCGAAGGCTCAATGGTGAGCTCGACGATCCTTTGCCGGCTGGCCGTAATGTTGGTCTCGCCGCGCACGACGGAGCCGTCTTCCATTCGCGCAGCCAGGGTCACATTAGCCGAGGTGGCCGGAAAGATGTGACCGCGCATGGCGAGGATTTCGGCAGAGAGCTTGATTGCCTGGCCGAAGTCCCCGGTCATCTCCGTCAGGGCGGCAATGAACAGGTTGCCGAAGTTGTGCCCGCCCAGATCGCCGCCGTTGCGAAAGCGATGTTTGAAGAGGCGCGAGATAAGCCGCTCATCTTCGGAGAGCGCCACCATACAGTTGCGGAGGTCCCCCGGCGGCAGCATGTTGAAGTCGCGGCGCAGGCGGCCACTGGAGCCTCCGTCGTCCGTAACGGTGACCACCGCCGTCAGGTCCGCAATAAGGGGTGCCCGGGCGGGCACTGACAGCAGCCCCGCAGCATGCGGAACGCGCAGCTTCAGTCCGCGCAGCAGGGTCGACAGGCCCGTTCCCCCGCCGATGGCGACGACCCGGAGCCCCGGAGGAGGATTAGTTTTCTCAGTGGCGTAACTCACAAATAAAGCAGCCAGGGCCTGTTAACAGGCCCCGAATCCTGCCCTCAGTTTACGGCATAAAGGCGCGAGGCGACGCCCCCCGCTGACCTCAGCTCATCTCCGGGTACAGCAGTTCCGTGAAGCGAGGATCGTCGGCCATGTCCACGAAATCGGGATCGCTGCGCGCCTGAATGCGGTTCGCAGGATTGATCTCGATGGCCCGGGAAAGATGATCGAGCGCCTCTTCCGCCTGCCCGGTCATGCTGTTGAGAACAGCGATGCCGTAGTGGGCAAAGTCGGCCTGGGGCGTTGAAGCGAGAATCTCCTCGAACTGATCGCGGGCCTCTTCATACGAGCCGTTGTTGAGTAGGGAGATGGCATAGTCGTACTGCTCCTCAGGGCTCCTGAAGGTGAGCGATTCGGTGCGGCTGTTGCGTTCGCAGACAGCCAGGTACATGCGCGTTCTCTCCGCAATCTCGGGAGGAGCCTCGCGCATCAGGCGGTCGAACAGGGTACGAGCTTTTTCAAATCTGCCATCCTGCATCAACTGGACGGCATTCTGGTATTCCTGCAGCGCCTTCTTCTGTGCATCGCTTGGAGCCGGGTGAGACTTCGCGACGGCAGTGCGGGGCGTGCGGCGATTAGCGGATGATTCGCGAGCTTCCTGCATTCGGGCCATAGGGTCAATGCTCAGAGGGAGCGCCCGTGCCGGTGCGCAGCCTGCGAGGATTCTTGTTGACCAAAGTTTTATACGCAGAAAGGGGGATGGCGTCAAATCAACGAAGACGAAAGGTAGTTGCTCATCCAGCCAGGGAATGCAGAGAATGGACGTGTGATCTTTGCGAGGGGGCCGGTCTTCCGGAGAGCCACATGCCTGGCGGGGGTATTTTGCGCTCTGGCATGCAGGGGAGAAAAGCCGGCACCGCAGCCGGCCCCGCCCGCCGAGCGGATCGAAGTGGCCCCGCTGGGATACATGCGCCCCAGCGATTTCTATTTCACCTATCGGCTTTCATCGATGGCCCTGGGCTTCTTCGACAACGATCATCTGCTCTTCACGTTTCGTGTGGGGGGCCTATTGCGAAGGCTCCCGGACCAGCGCGCCAATGATGAGGATCAGCAGATCCGCGCCGTGGTCCTTGATCTTCGCAGCGGCAAAGTTGTGAAGCAGACCGACTGGCGCATGCCCGACCGGTCCCAGTATCTCTGGGCCTATCCGGATGGAAGGTTTCTGGTGAGAATTCGCGACTCGCTCTATTTGACAGATCAGTCGCTGGAGCTGGAGCCTTATCTGAACTTCGATTCCACGCTTCGCGTCGTAGAGGTTTCGCCGGACCGCAAAATCACGCTGCTGGAGTGGGAGATTCCTGGACAGGACCAGCGCGATGTGCTGGGGGAAGAGGCGCCGGCCAGTTCGAAACGGGTCAAAGTGGTCATGTTTCCGTCGGGTTCGCAGAACGCGACCGTGACCAGCGAGGCCAATCACCCGGTGGAGATTCCATTGGTCGGTGACGGCATTCTTGATCTTCTTGAGGGTAAACAGACCGGGATGTGGGCGATGCGCGATGTGCTCTTCCACGGCGATCCCAGGATTGTTGCGGAAGTGAAGTCATCGTGCCAGCCAACCATTCAGGCGGTGAGTGCCGACGCCGCGCTGGTGATGGGATGCAATGAGCAGGTGGATGCGGATCGCCCTGTCTATGCCATTGCTACCGACGGCGATCTGCTCTGGCAGCAGCGCTGGGAAGCGAAGTACGTCTGGGGCTCGCTCGCCTATGCGGAGAACGGCAGCCGTTTCGCATACGAATCGGTGCAGGTGGATCGCCCCATCAGTGTCATCGACCAGCTTGACCCCGAGGACGCTACAGCACAGCTGGTGGGTGTCTACGACACCCGGACGGGCAAGATGGTGCTGCTCCGGGATCTGTCGCCGATTCTCACCGCCGGTCAGAATGTGGCGCTATCCCCGGATGGCAGCCGCTTCGCTGTGCTGCGCAAAGGCGCTATCGAAATCTATGACCTGCCGCCAGTATCGGAGAAGCCGCTCGATAACGCGGTGGCGAAGAAAAAGTGAGCCGTTTTTGCCGCGGTTGACCTGACCGGGCGCTCTTTCTCGGAAGTTTCCTTCGCCAATCCTCCCCACCCCTGGCATTGACATCCCCCCGGGCCAGGTGACATTCTCATAGGTTTTGCCGGGGGTGTTTTTCATGAATCCCGCAGGGACCGCAGTGGGTGGAGCAACCAGCCATGCAACCGGACCGCTGAGCGTGGCTCAGCCATTTCTTATCCAGCAGGACTGGGATGCTTATACGCCTGAGCAGCACGCGGTGTGGGCCGAACTGGTGCGCCGGCGCATGCCCCAGCTCCGTCGCCACGCGGCCGAGGAGTACCTGAACGGTTTTGAGCAGATCGGGCTGCGCGAGGATACGATTCCTAATCTCAGGGACGTCAACCGGCGCCTCTCTCCGCGGACAGGATGGAATGCGACGCCGGTGAGCGGATTTCTGCCGCCCGATGCCTTCTTCGAGATGCTGGCGGCGCGGCAATTTCCCACGACAACCTACATCCGCAGCCGCGAGTCGATGGAATACACACCGGAACCAGACATTTTCCACGACGTCTTTGGGCACGTCCCCATGCACGCGCATCCGGTTTTCGCCGACTTCCTCCAGCATTACGGGCGCGTTTGCGCGGCGCTGATGGGCGATAAAGAGCGGCTGGAGAAGATGGGCCGCCTCTTTTGGTTCACTGTAGAGTTCGGGGTTATCCGTCAGGGCGGCGAGGTGAAGCTATACGGCAGCGGCCTCATTTCCTCGCATGGAGAGGGCACGCACGTCATCGAAGGCAAACCGGAGATTCGTGACTTCAACCTCGACCAGGTACTGGAGCAAAAGTTCCTGGTTTCTGAGGAACAGAAGGTTCTGTATGCCGTCGATTCGTTCGACCAGATTTATGAAGCCGCGCAGGAGGCCGAGAAGCGGCTCGGCTGAACATGACGCAGGACGTCGAGGGGTCCTTCAGCGTCCTACTTTCGTGTTAGGTCTGACCTTCTGGAGTAACGGCAGAACGCGATTTTTGCAGAGCTTTTATCTTTCTGGATGCAGAATACAAAGATCAGCCGCGATTGCATCGATGGCAGGATGGACGGGGCAGGAGGATAATTTGCCGCGAATTCATTTTCAGTTACAGCTGGCGGAGCTGAAGGACAAGTTGCTGGCCATGGCCGCGCTGTCGCAACAGGCGGTGCAGGCGGGTGTGGATGCGTGGCTGCAGCGTGACGAGGGCCTTTGCCAGTATGTGCGCGAGAACGAGACGGCGATCAACTCCGCCCAGCGCGAAGTCGATGACATGGCCTACGAACTGCTCTCGCGGGAGCAGCCGATGGCTATTGACCTGCGCTTCATTCTGGCTGTGATCAAGATCAACGGCGATCTTGAGCGCATCGGCGATATGGCCGTCAGCATTGCGGTGCGGACCCTCGATTTGCTGGATAAGGATCTCATCGAGCTGCCCGTCGACATTGCCGGAATGGCCGATTTCGCAGTCCGTATGATTCGCACCGCAGTCCAGTCGCTGCTGGACGGCGATGCGCTTGTGGCCGAGTCTGTGCGCGATATGGACGACGAGATTGACCGCATGAATCGTGTGGCGATCAGCGACCTGACGCGCATGATCCAGGAAAAGCCGGAGTGCGCAGAGCAGGCGCTCCCCGCGATCCTGATCTCGCGCAACCTGGAACGCATCGCCGATCACGCCTCCAATATCGCCACCGATGTCATCTTCTGGGTGCGCGGGGCGGATCTCCGCCATCAGCTGAGCATGGCGGTGGACTGAGGGACGGCAGAGCAGGACAGCGGTGCAACGCTGACGGCTGACCGCTGAACGCTTCTTTTTATGCTCGCCTGGCGCGATCAAGGACCCAGCCGGCCGCATCCATCAGTTCTGCATCCGTCACATCCTCCACCACTACTGCGTCACCTATCCCTTGAGGCAGCACAAACCGGCGCCGACCGGCGCGGTTCTTCTTGTCGCGTCCGGCGGCATCGAGCAGCTTTTCGGCGGAGCTGCGGAACGTCGTCAGCGGTCCGTATGCGAGGACAGTCTGCTCCATGCGGCTCGCCTGCTCGGGTGTGACGGTGCCTCGAGCGGCAGCGACGTGCAGCGCGGCGAGCATGCCCCAGGCGATAGCCTCGCCGTGCAGCAGGCTCTTGTAGCCGGTAGCGGCCTCGATGGCGTGACCCAGGGTATGGCCGAAGTTAAGGATCATGCGCAGGCCGGATTCGCGCTCGTCAATGGCGACCACGCCAGCCTTCATGCGGATCGATGCCGTGATGACGCGTTCGAGCGCGGCAGGCTCGCGCCGCAGAATGGCTTCGGCATTCTGCTCCATGAAACGGAAGAGGGCCGCGTCGCGGATGATGCCCGCCTTCACGCTTTCGAAGAGGCCGGCGCGCAGCTCGCGCTCAGGCAGAGTCTGCAGTACCTCGATGTCTGCAAAGACCGCGCGCGGGTGATGAAAGCAGCCGATCAAATTCTTGCCTGCCGTGAGGTTGACGCCGGTCTTGCCGCCTACCGAGGAGTCAACCTGAGAGAGCAGCGTCGTAGGAATCTGGAGGTAGTTGATCCCGCGCATGTAGATGGCAGCGAGGAAGCCGCCGAGGTCGCCGACAATGCCGCCGCCGAAGGCGATCAGCAGGGAAGAGCGGTCGGCGCCGGCGGAGGCCAGTTCGCCGGAGAGCCGCTCCACTTCGGACAGGCGCTTGTAGCGCTCGCCGGCCGGTAGAAACAGAACCGTGGGGCCGCCCAAGGAGGCGAGTGCGGAGAGGAACTGCTGTCCCCACAGCGACCAGATCTCCGGCGATGTCACGACGAACAGCCGGCTATTTTTTTCGAGACGAATGCGGCGGGGCAATTGAACGAAAAGGCCGCGGCCAACATACACGGGATATTCGGCGGAAGTAGTTTTGACAGGGATCGTGCGCGTCACGGATTTCAAAGTATATCCATCGTAAAGCAGCGTAAAGCAGCCAGGAGACGATCAGCTGAGAACCGGCAGCTGAGACCGGTCAGCTAAAACCGGTAGCGGAGATGCGGTCAGCTGACTGGCCTGTCGCTCTGAAAGCTCGTCTGCGCAGGAGCCACGAGAGGGCTTCCGGAAAACAATTCTCATTGGTGCGGGTTTGGGTGAATGACGAGAAAGCTTTGCGTGTGCGGCGCTGTTCGGCCGGCAGCACCGCCGTTTCGAAACGCGTCCAATGTTCAAAGAACGGTCCGCGAGAGACCTCCGCCGGAATTTCTTTCAGGGAGATGCCTGATGCGTGCCAGATGGATGAATGGGTTATTTGTTGGGGTGATGGTGGTGTTCCTCGGCGGTGCTGCGGCATCAGCTCAGACGGATGTGGCGGCGAGTGTGTACGGCGCGTTCTCCGGAACCACCACCGGCAATGGCGTTGCACAGAGCCCCGCCAACTCCGCGGGTGGAATGTTTGAGCTGCGGCACATTGCCAATCCCATCGTGGGATTCGAAGGCACATACTCTTTTAACCGGGCCAACCAGACCTACAGTTGCCCTGGCTGCCCGGTTCCGGCGCTTTGCACGCCCAGCGGCTGTGCCGGAGCGCCGTCACCCGTCACCGTCCCCGCCGATGCGCACGAGATCACTGCGGATTGGGTGCCGTCGCTCCACATCGCGAATTTACGACCCTTCGGGATACTCGGCGTCGGTCTGCTGCTCGATGTTCCCAGCGGAAGCAGCAGCGGCACCAGCGCAACCACCAAGCCGGTATATGTGTACGGCGCCGGCCTGGACTGGGGCATCCTGCCGCACATCGGGCTGCGCTTCCAGTACCGAGGCAATCTGTACAAATCTCCGGACCTCACCGCCCTGTATACCTCCACGGGCACCTTCACGCATACAGCCGAGCCGATGATCGGCGCGTATTTCCGCTTTTGAGCGGCAGCTTTCTGCCTCTCGCACATCGCGCGTCTCTGGTGCGGCTGTGTATGCGCAGCGTCGCGCTGAGTATCGCCCGACGTTCGTCTTGCGATAGCCTGATCGTTTATGGCTGATGTGCAGGAAACGGACTTTGTGGTGGTGGGTGCGGGTGTTGCGGGATTACGCGCTGCCATTGGATTGGCGGACACGGGCGCGCGCGTTCTGGTCGTGACCAAGGAAGCGCTGGCCGAATCGAATACGCATTACGCACAGGGCGGCATCGCCGTGGCGATCAGCGGCGAAGAGGACGTCGCCCTGCATCTGGACGATACGGTGAATGCCGGCGACGGCCTGGTGAATCGCGAGGCGGCGCGCGTGTTGGTGGAGGAAGGCCCGCGGCGGGTAGAAGAGCTGCTGCGCTGGGGCACAGACTTCGATCGTGAAGACGGCAGGCTGATGTTGACCCGCGAAGGTGCGCACAGCCGCAACCGCATCCTGCATGCTCACGGTGACGCCACCGGTGCGGAGATAGCGCGTTCGCTGCTGCGGCATGCGCGCCAGAATCCAAAAATCACCCTGCTCGAGTGGACGACGATCTTCGAGTTGCAGGTGCAGGACGATGCGGTGATCGGAATTGGCTTCCTCGATCGTGGCGGCGCAGCAACCCAGGTGCGTGCACGTGCGGTGTTGCTGGCGAGCGGCGGCGCAGGTCAGGTCTACAGCGATACCACCAATCCCGCGGTTGCTACCGGCGACGGCATCGCCATGGCTTGGCGCGCCGGAGCTGAGATCGCCGACATGGAGTTCTATCAATTCCACCCCACTGCGCTGAGCCTGCCGGGTGTGCCGCGCTTCCTTCTCTCAGAAGCTTTGCGCGGGGAAGGTGCCTGGCTTCGCAATGCGCAGGGCGAGCGCTTCATGGAGCGCTATCATCCGCTGCTGGAGTTGGCGCCGCGCGATGTGGTGGCGCGAGCCATCACACGCGAAGGAATGGGGCCGGGCGGAGCAGCCCTGCCAGTCTATCTGGACATGCGGCATGTGACGAGTATCGATCCGTCGACTCGCTTTCCCGGCATTTCAGGATTCCTGGTAGAACGCGGTTTGGATCTCCGTCGCGATCTGATCCCGGTACGGCCGGCGGCGCACTATCTGATGGGAGGTGTCAGGACCGATGTGCAGGGGCGCACGTCGCTGCGGCGGCTCTATGCCGCAGGAGAGGCTGCCTGCACGGGGGTTCATGGAGCCAACCGGCTCGCCAGCAATTCACTGCTGGAAGGCCTGGTGTTTGGCGCTCGTGCAGCGGAAGCAATGGTTGCCGAGACCGCAGTGCCTGCCAGCCCGCGGCCGTCCCTCGGCGAGATCATGATGCAGAAGGAGAATGGCGAGATCGCGGCTCTGCGCCGGGAGTTGCAGCGCACTATGTGGGAGAAAGCCGGGTTGCTCCGCGATGCCGGCGGCCTCAGGACGGCGCATGAAGACTTGTGCGCGATGGAGCAGAAGCTGCCAGGTCCGGGGAATCGGGACGGCATTGAGCTGCGCAACCTGCACGACCTTGCGAAGCTGATTGTGGCTGCGGCTCTGGCACGCGAGGAGAGCCGCGGAGCGCATTACCGCAACGATTTCCCGAAGCGCGATGACGAGCACTTTGGAAAGCACTCACTAATGTCGCGTGACCAGGCAATCTCCTTCAAAGAACTTTAGGAGCCGCGGCAGCTACCAACGGCATGCAGCCTATTGCCGCAGCAGTTTGAAGGCGTGCGTCCACTGGTTGCGCAGGAAGCCGGGAATGCACCACAGCATGCACAGCGGCTCGATGGCGCGCGCGGCCTCCACCATGCCCATATCAGCCGTCTCCCAGCCGAAGCGATCAAGAATCTCGGTTACGGCTTTTTTCGCAGCGTCATTGTTGCCGCAGATGAACATCGTTGGTTTGCCGCCCGGCAACTGGGGATTGACGAAGTAGGGGCTGCCGACCGAATTAAATGCCTTCACGAACCGAGCTTCAGGGAATTCCCTCTGCAACTGCTCCATCAGGGAATCGTTCATAGTGGTGAAGAAGGGCAGCACGCCGTTCACCGGCGGCATATCTTCAGCGATGGGATTGGTGGCGTCAATGACGATCTTGCCTCGCAGGTTCGCGGAACCGGCCGCGCGCAGCGCATCAGCCGAAGCCGTGCCTTTCACGGCGAGAACAACGATTTCAGCGAAAGCCGCAGCTTCGCTGAAGCTGCCGAGGCGCGCCTGCGGATTTTTCGATTGCCAGTCTGCCAGCTTCGCCGGCTCGCGCGTCGCGATCATCGTTTCGTAGCCATGCTGAAGAAAACCAGCGGCGAGGGTTTGTCCGACGATGCCGGAGCCGAGTACGCCAACCTTCATGAGAAATTCCTCCTGGAATGCCAAAACTATAACTCCGGCTCGTCAATAAACGCAGAAACGTCAGTCGGAGTGAATTGCGGTGGATGGGTCCGGCAGCATCCTGCTGACTACAGCGAAGGCCCCCAGGATGACGAGGATGATGAGAAGCGAGATCGCAGCCGGGATGGTGATCCATCGCTCCGCCAGCATCTTGAAGGCCACGAACGCCAGTACGCAGGCGAGTCCATAGTGCAGAAGACGGAAGCGTTCGAGCATGGACGCCATCGCGAAATAGAGCGAGCGCAGTCCCAGCACGGCGAAGATGTTCGAGGTGAAAGCAATGAAGGGATCGCGTGTAACCGCCAGCACCGCGGGTATCGAATCCAGCGCGAAAAGCAGGTCTGTCGCTTCGATAGCCGCAATGATGAGCAGCAGGGAACTGAGCGCCAGATGCGTCGGGCTGGCGTAGCGAAGGCAGCAGCGCTGAATCCAGCTGACGGGTCCGTGCGCCGGAGAGACAGTGGGCTTATAGAAGAGCAGCCGAATGGCAGCGATGGCCAGAATGATACCGAAGACATCCTGGACCCAGGCAAAGCGGGCCAGCAGAGCTGTGCCGGCCAGGATGAGCAGTCCGCGCAGGACAATGGCGCCCAGCACTCCCCACAACAGCACGCGGTGCTGTTGCTCCTGACCAAACTGCAGGCTGCGGAACAGCAGGAGGAAGACAAACAGGTTATCGATGCTGAGGGAGCCTTCGATCAGATAGCCGCTGAGAAATTCAAGCGAAGGCTGCCGCCCCATGGTCTTGCCGAGATATACGGCAAAGCCGCAGGCCAGCAGTGCGAGAAATCCCGTCCAGAGCCACGCTGTCCGCACCGAAGCAGCGCGCTTCGGCCGCTGCAACAGCGCCAGATCGACAAACAGGAGAATGGCGACGAGAACGCCGAAGCCAATCCAGCGCAGCGGCATCAACGGCCTACCGCTGATTCAGCAGGTGAATGGTTTCGAGAAACGTGTCGCCGGCGATGGTCAGGCTCTTCGCGCTGAGCTTATCCATCGTGTCCTCGGCGGTATGGTGGTAGGCGTCTTCGTAGCCATAGTCGATATCGATGACGTCGGCACAGGGAACGTTGCGCTTGACGAAGGGAATATGGTCATCGTCGACGGTTGTGGTTGTCGCGAAGAAGTAGGATTGCCAGCCGTATTGCGAGGCAGCTTTGTAGACCAGATCCTCGAGCCAGGGAGTGGAGTTCTGGTCGCGCTGTATGTCGAGGTCCTTATCTCCAAGCATATCCGCCAGCAGGAAGGCCCTGATCCGCTTCAACGTTCCGTCTGCCTGCCACTTTTCGGCGAGATGGCGCGTGCCGTATAGGGCGTCGTTGTCGCTCCACTGACTCTGGAACGATTCCTCACCGTCGTCGAAAACCAGCCAGACGCTGTAGCCGTCGTTCGGTTTGCCGCGCAGATAGTTGGCCATTTCGATCAGCAGACCGGTGGTCGATCCGCCGTCGTTGGCGCCCACGAAGTGGATATTGCGCAGCCAGTAATTGGTTTCGTAGTGCGAGGCCAGGACGATGATGCCGTCCTTCTTGCCCGGAAACTTCACGATGAAGTTGTGGAATGTCTCCGGTCCAATAGATGTTTTTGCTGTGAAGGTGTCCTCTTCCAGATGATCGCGGCGGAACTGCGCTTTAATGAAAGCCTCCGCTTTGAGGTGGCCAGGGCTCGTGACCCAGCGCGGCCCAATGGCCACGAACTGCCGGGTGTAGTCGAGCGCGCGCTGGCCGTCAAACTGAGGCAGATTCTCCGCCTTTGCGAAGGGAACGGCTGCCAGGATCACGAGTGCGAGCAGAGATTTCAGCGTCACGAAGCCGCCTTTTCGGCGCGCTTCTTGCGCGAGGCGGGATGTACGAACCACGACACTCCGATACTGAGGAGATAGAGGGTCAGCATAGGGGTGGCGAAGACGCACATGGTAAGCACATCCGGCGTGGGGGTAATGATAGCCGCGATGATAAAGATGAGCAGGATCGCGTAGCGAATGTTCTTCCAGAGAAACTTCGGGCTCACGATGCCGAAAAGCGACAGGAACATCACCAGAATGGGCAACTCAAACGTGATGCCGAGACCGAGGATGACAGTGAGAAAGAGATCCGTATATTCGTTGATCTCGATCATCGGCCGGAAGTCTCGGTTGAAGCTCAGCAGGAAATCGAGCGATCCAGGATAGACCCAGCGGTATCCAAAAAATGCACCGGCGAGAAACAGGCCGATGGTCGCCGTCATAAACGGGACGACGTAGCGCTTCTCGTTCTGATAGAGCCCGGGCGAAATGAAGAGCCACACTTCATACAGCACAAACGGGCAGGCTGCGATGCAGCCCGCCAGGAAGGTGATCTTCAGATACATGTTGAAGGGGTCCATGGGGTTGAGGTAGTTCAGCTGCGTCGGCATGTGATGCTTTGCCAGCGCGAAGTGAACCGGCCTTTCCATGAAGCCGTAGATCTTCTCGTGGAAACCCCAGCAGAGAAAGAAGCCGCCGATGAGGTACAGCGCGATGTGGATGATGCGGCGGCGGAGCTCCTGAAGGTGCTCAAGGAGGCTCATGCCGGGGAGTTCGGCGCGCTCGGTAACGGCGGCGCGTGCGCGATCGACGATGTCAGCCATGGTGGACGTGCTCGCCGGTTGTTCCGGCGTCGACGGTGTTCTCCTGGGCCGTGGAATGGTTGCCGTTGGTGGGAGTGGTTACATCGACAGGTGCGCCGGCTACTTCTCCCGCGGCGTTGTCCGGAGTCCCTGACGCATCAGCAATGATCTCATCGGCAGTGAGCGATGAACCGGATTCCTCAATGGTCGGTTCCGGCTCGCTGGGCCCGGGTTCCGCAGGTGTGGCGTAGGGACGCGACGTACTCACCTGCGTCCCGGTCGAAGGAGGAAGAATGGAAGGTCCGGACGCGGTCTCGGCTGCAGGTTCCGCCGGCACTTCGAGCGCCGCTTTTGCGGTGCGAGCCGCCTCCTCATCCGCCAGCTTCTTGCGGCGCTCCTCATCCTCCATGTTGCGCAACTCTTCCTGAATCTGGTACTTGAATTCGTTGCTGGCGCGCCGGAATTCGCCCAGCAGCTTGCCGATCTGTCTGCCGATCTCAGGCAGCTTCTTGGGGCCGAAGAGGACCAGCGCCATCAGGAAGATGAAAATGGAATCGCCGAAGTGCATGAATAGCTCATGATACCCGTGAGGATTGAGCCCTCACAAATTACGCGCGGAAACGTGGTTACGGCGATAGAGAGATCTGCCGAGGAGGGAGAGCGAGGTCGGGCACTGTTGGGGCAACGCCAGCCCACAGGTGCCAGAGGTTCCTTGCGTCGGCTGATCAGTCGCAACGATCCGGCAGGGACTTTTTGTCGTCGCGGATCCCGGAAGGCCGTCTCGGTCCCTTGGTGAAAGATGTATTAAACTGATTGCAGCGACACGTCTTCTGAGTGCTGGGTTTTTGCGACTATGCCTCGGCCGGCGCGTCTAAGCAAGTAGAGGCTGCAACATCCCCGTTGGTTGGGCAGAACACCGCAGCGAGCCGACTGCAGCCGGATTTGGCTTTCAACATCCCCGTCCAGATTGGGCCAACCCGAACCGGACTGAAGGCGGCGTTTTGTGAGCGTATTGGAAGAAGTAGTTGAACCCTTGTCTGCGGAAAGCTGTTCTCTTGAGAATTACCTGGCTCTGCCGGATCACCGTATGGACGCACGGATTGCGGAGGCACGGCGGAAGCTGGGGGACACCACCATTCTGCTGGGGCACCACTATCAGCGCGATGAAGTGATTCGATTCGCGGATTTCACCGGCGACTCCTACAAGTTGTCGAAGGTAGCGGCAGAAACCGAGGCCAGGTACATCGTCTTCTGCGGTGTCCACTTCATGGCCGAGAGCGCCGATGTGCTCGGACACCACGGACAGCAGGTGATTCTTCCCGATCTGAATGCCGGCTGCTCGATGGCCGACATGGCGGAGATCGGTCAGGTGGAGGAGTGCTGGGAGACGCTGCTGGATTCCGGCATCGCCGATGGCGAGATCCTTCCGCTGACCTACATGAATTCTTCGGCGGCCATCAAGGCCTTCTGCGGCGAACGCGGCGGTCTGGTCTGCACGTCTTCCAATGCGCGCGGAGCGTTCGAGTGGGCCTTTGCGAGAGCAAAGAAGATCCTGTTTCTGCCTGACCAGCACCTCGGACGCAATACTGGCCACGCGATGGGCATTCCGCTCAGCGAAATGGTGGTCTACGATCCCTGGCAGATTAACGGCGGCCTCGCGCCGGAGCGGCTCCGGGCGGCGAAGGTGATTTTGTGGAAGGGGCACTGCTCGGTCCACCAGCGATTCCTTCCCGAGCATGTGGACAAGGTGCGCGCGAAGTATCCGGGCGTGCAGGTGATTGTCCACCCCGAGTGCCGGCTTGAGGTCTGTGAAAAGGCTGACGCGCTGGGCTCGACCGAGCGGCTGATCAAGCTGGTCGAGGATGCTCCCGAGGGATCAATCTTTGCCATCGGCACTGAGATTCACCTGGTGAACCGGCTGGCGAAGCAATTCGCTCCGCTGGGCAAGAAGATCGTCACGCTGGATGACACTGGCTGCCTGTGCACCACGATGTATCGCATCAGCCCGCAGCACCTGGCGTGGGCGCTGGAGAACCTGGTCGAAGGGCGCGTCGTCAATCGAATTCAGGTGCGCGAAGATGTGAAATACTGGGCCCGCACAGCGCTCGATCGCATGTTGGAAATCCGGGCGTAACGCGGGGCGGGGGCCATCGTGAAACTCTTTACGCTCGATGAAGCGCAGGCGCTGCTGCCGGTGGCAGAAGCGCTTCTGAATCGCGCGCTCGAGGCGAAGCAGGCCGCCGCAGAACTGGAAGAGCAGTTGTCAGAGCTGGTGCGGCGGATTTTCGCCAACGGCGGCATGATGATCGATACCGCTGCCGTCCGGAAGCAGAAAACCACCCTCGAAGCTCTGGTCCAGCGGGCCAAAGACGCAATCGAGGAGATCGATGCGATCGGTGTGCAGGTGAAGGATCTCGACATTGGACTGCTGGACTTCCCATTCCAGCTCGAGGGAGAGACGGTGCTGCTCTGCTGGAAGCGGGGCGAAGCGCAAATCGAGTTCTGGCACCGTATGGAGGACGGCTTCCGCGGCCGTCAGCCGATCGACGCGCGTTTCCGCCGCGCTGCTCCCGAAAAGCTGAACTGATCGCGAATCTGAATCTGCAAATTTGACGCGGTTGCAGGCGTTGCGGTGCCGCATCCCGCTGGCTAGCCGGAAGAGGCGGGAGTTTTCAGAACGCGCGTCCGGCGAGGACCCTATGACAACTGTCATGTCGGTTTGCTGACAAAGCCCACTGGGGGCGAGTAGCTTTCGGGGTGATTCTGTCTTTGCTGCTGCAGATCCGGTGGCAGCGGGAGACAGATGATGGCAGCTACTGCAGTCAATTCTTACGACAATCACGCGGCCAGCCGGGCAGCGTGGCCGGAGCACTTTCCACAGGAGCGAACCGTCGCCCGACTTCATTCCGTGACCAAACGCTACGGCTCGGCCGTTGCCCTCGATAATTTCTCTTTGACGCTCAACGGCGGCGAGGTAGTGGCCCTTCTCGGGCCCAACGGCGCCGGCAAGACCACTGCGGTGCGTCTGCTGCTGGGCCTCATTTCGCCCGACGCGGGCGGTGTGCGCGTGCTGGGCCGCGATCCCCGCGACGCCGATGGGCGTACTCGGATCGGCGCCATGCTGCAGGTAAGCCGCGTGCCGGAGATGCTGCGCGTTCGCGAGCACATCGATCTCTTTAGCACCTACTATCCCCGGCCGCTGGCAGCCGCCGAGGTCATTCGCAGAGCAAAGCTGGAAGGCTTCGAGGACAAGATGTTCGGCAAGCTCTCCGGCGGTCAAAAGCAGCGCGCATTGTTCGGACTCGCACTGTGCGGCAATCCCGATCTGATCTTCCTCGATGAGCCTACCGTCGGCATGGACATCGAGCCGCGCCGCGCGCTGTGGGATCAGGTGCGCGCGCTCTCAGCTGCGGGTAAAACCGTGCTGCTGACCACGCACTACCTGGAAGAAGCGGACATGCTGGCCAGCCGTGTAGTGGTGATCAACAAAGGCAAGCTCATCTGCGAAGGCACGCCGGCCGAGATTAAACACCGCGTTTCCGGGCGCCGCATTCGCTGCGTCACTCGGCTCGAATCGGATTACCTGCGCACTCTCCCCACTGTCTCCGACGTGCAGCAGGATCGCGAGGCCGTGATCATCCTGGCCGAGCAGCCGGAGCCAGTGGTGCGCGAGATGTTGCAGCGAGATGAGACCCTGCACAGTCTGGAAGTCTCAGCGCCCGCACTGGAGGATGCTTTTCTGGCATTGACCAGCGCGGAAGGCAGTCCGGCATAGGGATCGAGTTGCGGGGCCGCATTAAAAATATGGAGAGGAGAGACGTCTGATGGCGACCAATGCAATCGCAGTGACAGCGCAAAGGCCAGGACTCAGCTATTACGCGAGAATCTTTCGCAAAGAGACGCAGTACGAGTTTGTGAGAATGCTGCGCACGCGCGCCTTCTCACTGTCGGTGATCGGATTTCCGGTCATGTTTTATCTGCTCTTCGGTACCTCGAATCGCCACAACATGTACGGACGCTATCTGGTGGCCAGCTATAGCTGCATGGGTGTGGTGTCAGCCTGCCTTTTCGGCATCGGCATGGGCATTGCCCTCGAACGCGCGCAGGGCTGGCTGGATCTGAAGCTGGCGAGCCCCATGCCGCGCCTTGCCTACCTGGGCGCGAAGGTCATCAGTTGCGGCGGTATTGCTTTGGTCATCGTTGCCGTCCTCATTGCGCTCGGTATCACCCTGGGCGGGGCGAAGGTTTCCGTCCCGGAGGCCGTTTATCTTGCCTGGGTCGCGCTGCTGGGCTCCATTCCTTTTACAGCCATGGGGCTGCTCATCGCACTGCTGGTTCCCGCAAACTCCGGCCCCGGCTTCATCAATCTCATTTACCTCCCCATGTCCTTCGCGTCCGGCTTCTGGATGCCGGTGAGCGTACTGCCCCACTGGCTGCAGAAGGTTGCACCTGTGCTGCCCACCTATCACCTGGCCCAGTTGGCCCTGTCGATTTTCGGCTACGCGCAACCGGGTCGCACGGCCACTCATTGGGAGGCTCTGGCTGGATTTACTCTGTTGATGCTGGGTGGCGCGTGGATTATCTTTACGCGCAGTGAGGCCAGGGCTTGAGCAACTCCGATCCCAAACCGCGGGCCATCTTCGATGGCTGCTACGGCGAATCCGAGGTTCCGCGGGCACTCGCCGAGGAATTGTGGTCGGCGGAGGTTAGTCTGCGCGGTGGTTCGAGGTTGCTGCAGCGCGGGCGCGTGGGGAAGGGCAAATTCTCTGACTTCATCTGGCTGATCTACTCGGTCTTCTTCATCGTCGACCCGATCCAGCGGCATAACGCCAGGGTCTGGCTGGAGTTTGCTGCTGCCTACACCTGCTTCCTAGCCCTTTACACCGGTCTGGTGTATGCGAAGCGCAAACGGACTCAGTTTGTTGTGCTGATCGCAATGGGTCTATTGGGCATCGCGTATTTCCCCTTCAACGGCGGCGCCTGCGGCATGTTCATCTACGTTGCCGCCTTCGTCCCGTTCATCGCGGAATCGATACCGGTAAGCGTGATTACCTTCGCGGCGGTTTCCGGCATCATGATGGTCGAAGGCCTGCTGCTTCATCTGAGCCCGTGGTCGTGGGCGTTCTGCGCATTTTTCGCTGTCGCTGTGGGATCGGGGAATCTGGTGGCTGCGCAGCGCATGCGCGCGAACAGAAAACTGGAGCTTGCGCATGAAGAGATCGCCCAGCTGGCCAAACTGGCGGAGCGCGAACGCATCGCGCGCGACCTGCACGACGTGCTCGGACACACGCTCTCGCTTGTGGTTCTGAAATCGGAACTGGCGGGTAAGGTCCTGGAGGGTGATCCGGAGCGCGCGCGCAGGGAAATCGGAGAAGTGGAGCAAATTGCCCGCAAAGCGCTCGGCGAGGTGCGTGAGGCCATTCGCGGCTACCGCTCCGAGGGCCTGGCGGCCGAGATTGCCCGCGCCCAGAAGACCCTGGATGCCGCCGGTGTGACCCTGGAGTGCGGCGACAAGCCCCCGCACCTGGCTCCCGCCGAAGAAACCGTCCTCTCCCTCATTGTGCGCGAGGCCGTTACCAACATCGTGCGCCACGCCCAGGCCAGCCGTTGCCGACTGGAGTTTGCTGCCAGCGGACAGGGCACGGCCCTTGTCGTGGAAGACAACGGATGCGGCGGCATTCGCCAGGAGGGCAATGGCCTGCGCGGCATGCGCGAGCGCGTTGAGTCTCTGGGTGGACAGCTGCGCATCGATTCCGGGCAGGGGACGCGACTCATGATTGAAATCCCCCTGCAGGCTGTTACGGAATCATGAAAAAGATCCAGGTGGTGGTGGCGGAGGATCAGGCGATGGTTCTGGGGGCGCTGGCGGCGCTCCTCGAGACTGAGCCGGATATCGCCGTCTGCGGCCGTGCCGCCAATGGCCGCGAAGCTCTGGCCACCATCGGCAGACAAAAACCTGACGTGTTGGTCACGGACATCGAGATGCCGGAAATGACCGGCCTCACCCTGGCGGCTGAAGTGCGCGAACGCTATCCGCAGACGCGGGTCGTGATTCTCACCACCTTTGCCCGGCCCGGCTACCTGCGCCGCGCGCTGGATGCCGGCGCTAAGGGATACCTCCTGAAAGACCGCCCCTCTGCCGAACTGGCCGAGGCCGTTCGCCGGGTGCACCGCGGCCTGCGCGTCGTCGATCCCGATCTCGCCGCCGAAGCATGGGACAGCGGCCCCGATCCGCTGACGGAGCGCGAGCGGCAGATTCTATGGCGTGCCGGAGAAGGCAAGTCCAGCGGCGAAATTGCCGAAGAATTGCATCTTTCCGAAGGAACCGTGCGCAACTATCTTTCCGAGGCCATCAGCAAGCTGGGAGCCTCGAATCGGGTCGAGGCAGCGCGCCTGGCTCGCTCCAAAGGATGGCTCTGACCTCGCCCGGCCAAATTACTGGTTGCGCGATGGCCTGGTTTCAGGCATCTTGGAGAAGCACACAGGGCCGCGGCCGTCCGGGTTTCCGGCTGAAATTGCCGCTGGTTGGGATCGCGGTTCGAGGAGTTTGTTTCATCGGGGTTTAACGGCTCCGGTATTGTTGTCCTTGTGGTTTTGGCCGTGCTGCCTGTTAGTCCGGCAGAACTTCCCTCCAGCCGGAGTACTACCCTGAATTCGGTTCCCCCATTTGGCGGCATGCCCACCATCCTTGTTGTAGAGGATGATCGCGCCATTCGCTATCTTCTTACCCATGTCCTTGAAGCTATTGGGTACCTTGTCATCGCCTGCGAGGACGGCGCACACGGCATGGCGGTCGTCTCCGCGGAGATTCATCGTCTGGATGCTGTGATCACGGATTCCACCATGCCCGGCATGGAAGGCCGCGAGCTTCTCGCTCGCATTCGTGCGCTTCGTGCCGAACTGCCGGTATTGGTCGTCAGCGGCACCATCGAAGACGGATCTGTGCGGCCGGCAGAGGACCCGTTCACCGTTCGTCTGTCGAAGCCGGTTTCGCCAGACCGTCTCAAACTGGAACTGCGCCGGCTCCTTTCCCCCCAAGCTGATGATGCCGCCTCTCATCCTTCAGTGCGATAGCATAGAGAGTTTGCATCCTGACGGTTGCAGCGAGTCATCTGCCAGATGGCTGCTGCGGGAGAGAGCATGATTATCGGTGTTCCGAAAGAAGTAAAAGACCATGAGACGCGGGTGGGGGTCACCCCCGCCGGAGTAAAAGCGCTCAGCGAGGCCGGACATAAGGTGCTGGTGGAAACGCGGGCCGGCGAGCTGTCCGCCTTTACCGACGACGAGTATCAGTCTGCCGGAGCTGAAATTGTTGGTTCGGCCCACAACGTGTGGGGCAATGCCGACACGGTTGTCAAAGTGAAGGAGCCCATCGAGAAGGAGTACGGGTTCTTCCGCGAAGGCCTGGTGCTGTTCACCTACCTGCACCTTGCCCCGGTTCCCGAATTGACCGCAAAGCTCTTGCAGAAAAAGGTCGTCGGTATCGCTTATGAAACCATCCGCGACCGCGCCGGAAGCCTGCCCCTGCTCACGCCCATGTCGGAAGTGGCAGGCCGGATGGCGGTGCAGGTCGGAGCCGCGTATCTCGAAACGGAGAAGGGAGGACGCGGCCTGCTGCTGGGCGGCGTACCTGGCGTACCCCCGGCGAGCGTCTGCGTCATCGGCGGTGGCATCGTGGGCACCAACGCCGCAAAGATCGCCCTCGGCATGGGAGCCAGGGTCACCCTCGTCGACGTCAACCTGAACCGCCTGCGGGATCTGGATGACATCTTCAACGGCAGAATCTTCACTCTGGCATCGAATTCCTGGAATGTCGCCCGCGCCGTGCAGGAGGCCGATCTGGTGATCGGCGGCGTGCTCATTCCTGGCGCGGCTGCGCCGAAGATCGTTACCCGCGAGATGGTGATGAAGATGAAGAAGGGTGCGGTGATCGTCGACGTCGCCATTGACCAGGGAGGATGCGTCGAGACCGCTCATCCTACCACCCACAGCGATCCCGCCTACGAGGTCAACGGGGTAGTGCACTACTGCGTGACCAACATGCCGGCGGCGGTGCCGAATACTTCGACCCTGGCGCTCACCAACGCCACTTTCCCTTACGTCCTGCGGCTCGCGCGGGGCGCGAAGCAGGCCATCCTCGAAGATGACGGCATTCGCGATGGCGTCAATACCTACGAAGGAATGCTGACCTGCGAGCCGGTGGCCGTATCCCAGAAAAAACCGTGGAAGCCCGTCCGCGAGTTGCTGGCCTGAAGAGAAGGGAAGGCGTGGCGCGGCGCCACGCCTTCGCGCTCCTTACTGCTGCTGGGTTACGTGCACCGGATGCTCGAGCCGGAAGGTAATCAGCGTCTCTGTGGGCAGGAAAATCTCCTTATTCCCAGTCATGGCGCTGCCGGCGGTGCCTGCGCCTGCTCCGGCCAGTCCGCCGATCAGGGCTCCTTTACCGCCTCCGGCGAGGCCCCCGATGATCGCGCCAAAAGCGCCTCCTCCGCCGGCAAACTTCGCTGTGCGTGAGCCTTTGCCCTTTTCGGCCTGCGTCATCGTGCTGGTCGCTACTGGATAACTGCCCCAATTGGTCCGCACCCGTTCGAGGCGCAGTTCAAGGAGTGCGCCGCCCTTGAAGTGCCCCAGGCCTTTCGCGTCCACTACTATGCCTTCGGCGCGCGCGTGGCGCGGGATCACGGTTTGGCCATCGACCACCACGTCATCGGCCACAGTTGCGGTGAATGTCTGATCTGGCTGGCTGATCTTCGAGCCGAGATCTTCGTCCAGGCGGACCCGAAGCCGCGTACCCGCTGGAATCACGATGGTCGGCGGGGGTGCCGGGGGTGGGGGCGTCTGCTGGGCCTGCTGGGCTGGAGCTGAGGCCGCGGGGGCGGGTGCGGCCGGCTGGGTCGCAGGAGCCTGCCCTGTGGACGGCGGCGTCGCCGGTTGTGTTGCCGGCGCCGGTGTCTGAGCGGAATTGGGCGCTGGTTGATTATTGCTCTTGCTGCAGCCGCTGATCGATAGAGCGCCCGCCACGACAGCAGCGGCCAGCGCGGCTATGATTCGCTTTTCTGTCATAACAACCCTCTGGAAGAGAAAATTTGCCGAACGAGTGTGGAGGAATTCAGCAGAGTCGATCCAACGCCAACTCTTGCCCGGCCAGAGTAGTCTATACGCCTATAATCTCCCTAATTCCGAGGCGCAAAACTTCGCTTGGCTGAAGCCAAAAATAGACGGATGACGCTGATCCTGCTGGCGGCGGCGGTCTTTGTTCTGCTGTTGCTGCTCACCGGGCTGAATGCGTTCAATCTTCGCTCGCTGAATCCTCGTACCACCGGCGAAATCCTGGTACTCACCTCGTTGTCGGTGCTGGTCTTTCTGTTGTTCGTAACGGTGCTGGTGCTCCTGCTGCGCAACCTCATTAAGCTGCTGGCGGAGCAGCGCAGCCAGGTGCTTGGGGCGCGGCTGAGGACGCGCATGTTCATCGGCGCGCTGATGCTCTCCTTTGTGCCGGCGCTGTTCATGTTCCTCTTCAGCTTTCTGCTGATGAACCGTTCCATCGACCGATGGTTCTCGCAGCCCGCATCGGAGGTGCGCGAAGACTCCAACCAAATCGCCATGGAGCTCTCGCATTATGCTGCCCTCAACGCGCGCGCCGAAGCCGAGAGCATGGCTCGCGCTCCGGCACTCTCCGCCGGTCTGGAATCGGGTAACAAGCGGCTCGTTCTCGACGAGCTGCGCGCTCACCAGATCACACTCCAGGGTGGCTTCGCGGTCCTCTATCAGGACGGGGCGCCGGTCGTTACGTATCAGCTGCCGCAAGCTTCCGGGGCGGCCGAGGTGCACTCCTGGTTGAACGATGATGCTCGGGAAGTGATCGCTCCCAGTCAGCCGCTGGCATCGACCATCCTCAAGGCCGCGGAGCGGGCCGATGAACCTGTACTCGTGGCCGGGGGCTCGGAATTTGCATTGGGAGCGGCATCGCTACCCAACGGGGGCGTGGTTGTGGCTGGGCTGCCGATGCCCGCAGGGCTGAACGGCATCATGACGGGGCTGAGCACCGGAGCGAGCCAATATTGGGCTCTTTACCGCCAGCGCCGGATCATTCGCAGTACCTATTTTCTCTTGCTGCTTATGCTGACTGCGCTGGTGTTTTTTGCCAGCAGCTGGATTGCTTTATATGTCTCACGTCAGATTACGCGCCCGCTGGAAGGTCTGGCCGATGCCATGGATGAAATTGGCAAAGGCGACTACAGCCATCGCGTGACTGCCGAGGCGAGCGCGGAGATGGGCGAATTGGTCCGCGCCTTCAATCACATGGCCGCCGATCTCGAGGAGAGCCGTCAGCTCGCCGACTCGGCCGCCCGTGAGCTCTCCGCAGCCAATCTGGCAATCGAAGCACGTCGTAAGGAGTTGGAGACGATCCTGGAGACGATTCCGTCCGGCGTCGTGACCCTGGACGCTTCACGGCGAATCGTCCTCGGCAACCGAGCCTTCGCCGATCTGCTGCGGCTGGACGGCCCGCGGGATCTCTCAGGCCTTTCTCTGGAATCATTGCTGCCGACGGAGTTTACCGCAGAGTTGATCCGGGTCGATCGGCGGGCTCATCGTATGGGGGTCGCCTCCTCCGACTTTGAACTGCGAACGGCACGGGGTACCGCCAGCCTTTCTGTAACTATCGCTGCCCTGAATCCCGGCGGCGGCCCGGAGCGCGGCTCGATCCTGGTGCTGGAAGACGTGACCGAGGTCCTGCGCGCCCAGCGCCAGGCCGCCTGGAAGGAAGTGGCGCAGCGCGTCGCCCATGAAATTCGCAATCCGCTGACGCCCATTGCACTCTCCGCCGAACGAATCCGCCGTCACGTGGATCGGAGCTCGCCGGAGTCGCCCGGAGTCATCCGCAAATGCTGCGAGGTCATCCTGGGTTCGGTCGAGTCCATGCGTCGCCTCGTAGGGCAGTTTGCAGTGCTGGCCGAATTTCCGGTAGCCCATCCCCGCTCGTCCGATCTGAATGAGATCGTCGAACGCGCGCTGCTGCTCTTTGAAGGGCGCATTCAGAATATCCGCATTGAAAAGCGTCTGGATTCGATGCTGCCGCCGGTGATGGCTGATCCCGAGGCTTTGCGCCGTGCCATCGCCAACCTGATCGATAACGCCGCCGAAGCCATGCAGGACAGCCTGCTGCGCGTGCTTTCACTTCACACCTGCTCTGGTGAGACCAGCGGCATGGCAGAGATCGTGATCGCAGATACAGGGCCCGGCTTGACCGACGAGATGCGCGAGCGGCTTTTTCTTCCGTGGTTTTCTACCCGGCAGCGGGGAACTGGCTTGGGACTTTCCATCGTAGCCAAGATTGTTCAGGATCACGGCGGCTCGATCCGAGCCGAGAACAACTCGCCTGCCGGAGCGCGCTTTATCATCGAATTGCCGCTGGCCGATACCACCGCTGCTGAGGGAACTCCGGCAGCTACGCTGACCGGGGACCACCTGACTGCATGAATCACATCCTCATCGTGGACGATGAAGCCGAGATCCGCGAGTCGCTGGAGGAGATCCTGCGCGAGGAGGGCTATGCCGTAACCAGCGTCGGTACCGCGGAGGAGGCGCTGACCGAAGCTCGCGATCCTGTTTACGACGTATTGCTGCTGGATATCTGGTTGCCGGATCGGGACGGACTGGATGTGCTCGCCGAGTTGGGCCAGCTGGACACGGAGTCGCGTCCCGAGATCATCGTTATCTCCGGCCATGGCACCATCGAGACTGCGGTGAAAGCTACCAAGCTGGGCGCCTTCGACTTCCTCGAGAAGCCGCTGATGCTCGAGAGGACCCTGATTCTCGTCAAGAACGCCATCGAGGCGAAGCGCCTGCGCACCGAGAATGTGGAATTCCGCCGTCAGCTTTCGCTGGGAACGCGGATCACCGGCGAGAGCATTCAGGCGCGCGCGCTGCGCCAGCAGATTGCGCTCATGGCACCCACCAACGGCCGTGTGCTCATCTACGGAGAATCAGGATCGGGCAAGGAATTGATCGCCCGCGCAATTCACGCCGAGAGTTTGCGTAAGGATCGCGTTTTCGTGGAGCTGAACTGTGCAGCCATTCCCGAGGATTACATCGAGAGTGAGCTGTTCGGCTATCGACACGGCGCCGTGCAGGGCGGTCCGCCCGAGAAACGCGGAACCTTCGAGCGCGCCAATGGCGGCACGCTCTATCTCGACGAAGTCGGCGACATGAGCCTGAAGATGCAGTCGAAGGTATTGCGCGCCATCGACGAGCAGCGCTTCGTTCCAGTCGGCGCGACTCAGCCGGTCAGTGTGGACGTTCGGGTGATTGCCGCCACCAACAAAGATCTGGAAGAGGAGATTGCCAAAGGGAATTTCCGCGAAGACTTTTTTTATCGCCTCAATGTCATTCCGTTCTTCGTTCCGCCCCTGCGCGACCGTCGCGAGGACATTCCGCTGCTGGTGCGGGAGTTTCTGCGCGGTTTTGGGCGCGAATATGGCCGACCGCGAGTGGAGATCAGCGAGGAGGCAATTGAGCTGCTGCGCCAGTATCACTGGCCGGGCAATGTGCGCGAGCTAAAGAATGTCATTGAGCGCGTGCTGATCCTCAATCCACAGGCGCAGCGGATTGAGCGGCGCCATCTGCCCATGCTGGTACACAGGGCTGCCGTACGCGGCGACTTCGATACGCTGCAGCAGGCCCGCGAAGCGTACGAACGCGAATACATCCTGAAGAAGATCGACGACTGCCACGGCAACATGAGCCGCGCCGCGGAGACCCTCGGCCTCGAGCGCAGCCATCTCTACCGCAAGATGAAGGCACTGGGCATCGGGGTCCGCGAGCCATCCTGAGCGCGAAATCTCCGCCGCTCGTCGCGCTTACGCCAGTGTGAGGAGAGTGATTTCCGGAGGGCAGCGAAAACGGAAGGGCAGTCCGACCGCGCCGATGCCGCGATTCACATAGAGCTGAGTCGGCCCATAGCTGAAGAGACCCTCAACGTAGCGTTTGCCCCAGGGCGGCAACACCAGCGGCGGGAGAAATGGGATGCGCACCTGGCCGCCATGGGTGTGACCGGAGAGCATGAGGTCAGCGTTGTAGCGCGCAATCTCAGGCAGAACGTCGGGCTCGTGTGCCAGCACGATCAGCGCTTCCTTGCTGTTCATGATGGCAGGCGTAATGGCTTTCTCAGGATGAAACCTGTTCTCGCAGGCGCTGTTCGTGCCCGCCAGCCACACGCGCTGCCCATCCTTTTCCAGCGCGACCGCCCTATTCAGCAATACAGGAATGCCGTGCTCGTGCAGCGGTCCAACTACATAAGAGGAGCCAACCACCACATCATGATTGCCGAGAATCGCATAGCGCAGCGGGCATTCGATACCGCTGAGGATCGACGCGCATTCCGGCGCATGACGTCGTGCATAGCCGTGACCCCACGGTCCAAAGCTGACGAAGTCGCCGGTGAGAAATACGATGTCCGGGCGCAGCCGGTTTACCTGCCGCACCACCTCGCGCATAAAGAATGGCTCGGTGTACTCGGTATAGTGGAAATCGGAAATCTGCACGATGCGCATGCCGCGAAAGGCGTCAGGCAGGCGCGGCAGATGGATGGTGCGTTGCTCCAGCGTCAGCTCGTGCCGCGAGATCTCCCCGGCGTAAAAGGCCAGGCCGCCGATGGAGGCGGCAGAAAGGGCAAGAAAGTGACGGCGCGTCAGACGAAACGGTGAATGACCCGATCCTGTTTCGTCAGGAGAGATTCGGGAGCGCGGGGCAGTAGGTTCTGCTGTAACGGTCTGGTTCACTCTCTTGCTTGGACGCTGGATTGCGCGTTCGGGATGGGAGAAACCGAAGGCCGGACACGAGGCCCGGCCTTTATTTTAACAGTTAGTCCCTCAGGCGCTTACCAGCCGTAGTACACGCGGTAAGGGTAGGGATAGGGATACGGCGGGTAGCCGTAAGGATACGGCGGTGCCATGTAAACCGGACGGCGCTGCAGGCGCGGCGCGCTCTGTTCAAGCCGCTGTGCCTCCTGCCACGAGACAGGCTGGACCGTCGTGGCGTTCGCGAGATGGAAGTTCAGCATCGATTCGGCCGGCAGGTAGAGCCGAGGACCGTTGGTTGCTGCCGAAGCCGCCATCCCTGCTCCTCCACCTGCCAGCGCGCCGATTGCAGCACCGGGACCACGCCCAATAATGCCGCCGATAATGGCGCCCGCGATCGCACCACCAGCCGTATTACCTGCCGTGTAGCCGGCCTTACTAGGTCCCTTATTCGACCAGAGGTCGGTGGTGAGCGGATACATCCTGCCGCCCAGGTTCACCGAGGTAACCTGCAACTGCAACTCACCGCTTCCGCCGAGCGCGCCAGGTTTCTTCACATGCACCACCGCGCCTTCGAGCATCGCACCACGCGGAATCGCCAGGACATTGCCTTCAAACACATCGCTGGCTGCAGTGGCCTGGAAAGTCGCGCCGTCCTGCAACTTCGCGATGTCCAGCGGTTCGCTGATGCGGATCTGCAGCAGCGTGCCCGCCGGAATCGTGACCGGTCCACTGGTCTGCTGCGGAGGCGGATAGTTGTTATACCCGCGCTGCGGGTACTGGCTGTAAGGCTGCTGGCCATAGCCAGGCTGATACGGCGCCCGCGGCGCAGCCGGTTGATCCGGCGGAGGTGGAGGAGGCATCTGCTGCGTGCCGGCAGGCGATTGAGGTTCCTGCGGCGCGGCGGGCGCCTGTGGTTGCTCGGCATCAGGTGGAGGCGGAGCCTGCTCTGGCTGACTCTGCTGCGCCTCGGCCGGAGGCGGTGGGGGGTTCTGCGCCTGATCCGATCCATCTGCGACGTTGAGGCTGTTTTGAATTCCGCTGACGCCCGACACATTGGCGGCGACGGTCTCTGCCTCCTGCCGCTGTTGCTCGGTCTGCACCGTCCCGGTCAGGGTGACCACGCCGTTCGAGGTGTAAGCCTTGATTTGTTGTCCCTTGAGTGCCGCGTCGTTCGCCAGAGCGCTTGCGACCTGCGCCTGAAGCGCGCCATCCGCACTCGATCCCTGCTGCGGCGCTGGTGTCACGTCCTGCGCCAGTGCAGCGCTTCCCGCTGGAATCCAAAGGCAACCAGTGAGCGCCATTGCCGCGCCCGCTCTCAATGAGAATTTCCGAACAATGCTGTACGTACGCATAATTCCACAGCTCCTGCGCTTAAGGTCTGGCTGCCCTGAAGGAACTTCGTATTCTCAGACGCAGCACGAACCCAAGCGTCAACTTTCCATTCTTTTCAACACTCTATTGGATGAAAAGTTCTGCCGGAAGCAGCAGGGAAGATTCCCGGTTACCCTCGTTCCTTTCGATACCACTCAATGAGTGCAGTGGTCGAGCTGTCATGGCTGCCGGCGGCTGGTCCGGATCCTTCCAGCTCGCCGATAATCTTCTTCGCCAAAACCTTTCCCAGTTCCACACCCCACTGGTCGAACGAGTCGATCTGCCAGATCACTCCCTGGGTAAAGACGCTGTGTTCGTACAGCGCGACGAGTTTGCCCAGGCTCTCCGGCGTCAGCTCCCGCAGCAGGAGGGTGCTGGAGGGCCGATTGCCTTCGAAAACGCGGTGCGGCACCAGCCAGTCCGGCGTGCCTTCAGTCTTCACCTGCTCGGCAGTCTTACCGAACGCCAGGGCCTCCCCCTGAGCGAAGACGTTAGCCATCAGCAGATTGTGATGATCACCCAAAGGATTAAGAGTTTCGGAGAAGCCGATGAAATCACAGGGAATCAGCCGAGTTCCCTGATGGATGAGCTGATAGAACGAATGTTGACCGTTGGTCCCAGGCTCCCCCCAGAAAATCGGTCCGGTGGAATAGTCGACTCGCTCACCGGAGAGCGTGACGTGCTTACCGTTGCTCTCCATGGTCAGTTGCTGGAGGTAAGCAGGGAACCGCTTCAGATACTGGTCGTAGGGAAGCACTGCTACTGTCTCTGCGCCAAAGAAGTCGGCATACCAGACGGTGAGCAGCCCCATCAGGGCCGGTAGGTTCTTCGCAAAAGGCGCGGTCCGGAAGTGCTCGTCCATGGAATGGAATCCGCCCAGCAGCGCACGGAAGTTCTCCGGGCCTATTGCGAGCATCGTAGAGAGACCGATGGCGGAATCCATCGAATATCGGCCGCCAACCCAGTCCCAAAAGCCGAACATATTCGCCGTGTCGATCCCAAATTTCGAGACTTCTTTGGCGTTCGTTGAAACCGCGACAAAATGTTTCGCCACCGCCCTCTCGTCCTTCAGCTTCTTCAGCGACCATTCCCGGGCAGTCTGCGCGTTGGTCATGGTTTCGAGCGTCGTGAAGGTCTTTGAGGAGATGATGAACAGCGTCTCTTCAGGATCAAGATCATGCGTGGCTTCGGCAAAATCCGTTCCGTCGACATTAGAGACGAAGCGGAAGGTCATATCCCGCTGGCTGTAGTGACGCAGCGCTTCGTAGGCCATGACCGGGCCCAGATCAGAGCCGCCGATGCCGATGTTGATTACGTTGCGGATACGCTTGCCGGTGAATCCCTTCCAGGCGCCGCTGCGCAGGCGGTTGGCGAACTCCGACATGCGGTCGAGAACCTCGTGAACACCGGGAACCACGTTCTCCCCGTCCACCAGGATGGTGGCGTCCTTCGGCGCGCGCAGCGCAACGTGCAGAACCGCGCGCTTCTCCGTGATGTTGATCTTCTCCCCGCTGAACATGGCGTCGATCCGTTCGCGCAGCCCGCTCTGCTCGGCCAAGTCGAGCAGCAGGCGCACCGTTTCATCGGTGATCCGGTGTTTCGAGTAGTCAAAATAAATGCCCTGAGCTTCGAGAGTCAGCCGTTTGCCACGTCCGGGATCGGCCTGGAAAAGCTCGCGCAGATGGCGATCGCGGATCGTTTCATAATGAGTCTGGAGAGCCTTCCAGGCGGGCAGCTGCGTTAACGGTGTTTGCAGGTCGGTCGCGGGTGCGCTCATCGTTTTCTCTCCCAAAGTGTCGTTGGTCAATGAGATTCCGGCATGCGGCGAGGCGTCGCGCGGAACCGCGGATGCTGACGAAATTTTCAGTTGCCCGTGGGAATAATGCCAGCGTTCTCGACCATCAGGATGACGGTCCGCTGCGGCGCCCGAGTCCGGTGCATGGTGCCCTTTGGCACCACGAACCCTTGCCGCGGAGTGAGTTCTACGGTTCGGTCCTCGAGGTCAATCAGCAGCAAGCCTTCGACCACGTAAAAGAACTCGTCATCGTCGATGTGCCGGTGCCAGTGATACTCGCCCTCGATCACCGCCATGCGCACCACGCTGCCGTTGACCTGGCAGAGGGTTTGATTGAACCACTTGTACTCGCATGCGTCGGCGAGGGCCCTTTCGTCGATAACTTCGAGGGGCCGATGCAGGATATTGAGGCGAGTTTCGTAAGGATAATCGGCTACGGATTCGGCCATCAGAACCTCCCGTGGGCGCGGCTTACCGGCAGAAACCCATGGTACGCCGTCGCAATGAACGGCGGGCAAATCCCGGCAGGAGCTGGCAGGCCCGAAGCCTGCGGGCAAAAGCTATCCCGCAGCGGCAGCCATTTCCACATCCTGCAGAGACTCGGTGTACGGCGGCCGCAGCACGCCGCGCTCCGTGATGATTGCTGTCACGTAGCGAGCAGGGGTAACGTCAAAGGCCGGGTTCTCAATGCCCACGCCGTGTGGGGTCAGCTGGCGTCCTGCGTGATGGGTGACCTCAATAGCCGCCCGCTGCTCGATGGGAATGGCGTCGCCATTGGGCGTCCGCAGATCGATGGTCGACCACGGCGCTGCTACCAGGAATGGAATTCCATGCTCTTTGGCGAGTACGGCCACTCCGTAAGTGCCGATCTTGTTCGCTACGTCGCCGTTGGCGGCAATGCGATCAGCGCCAACGATGACCGCCTTGATCTTTCCCTGACGCATCAGGCTGGCGGCCATATTGTCGCAGAGAACCGTGGTGGGGATGGCATCGTGCATCAGCTCCCAGGCCGTAAGGCGGGCTCCCTGCAGGAAAGGTCGGGTCTCGTCGGCGTAGACGTGGAGTTCGTGACCCTGCTCAACGGCTGAGCGGATCACGCCAAGCGCGGTCCCATAACCACAGGTGGCCAGGGCCCCGGCATTGCAGTGGGTCAGCACGCCCCCGGATGTGGGCAGCAGCGATGCGCCATGAGCGCCCATGCTGCGGCAGGCGGCGATGTCTTCGTCGTACATGCGCTGGGCTTCCTCGATGAGAGCCGTGCGAACGGTCTCGACGGTCGCACCGGGACGGGCGGCCAGCGAAGAAAACAGGTTGCGCATCCGCTCGATGGCCCAGAAAAGGTTGACGGCCGTGGGGCGGGTTGCGGCCAGCGTCCGGCACATCACTTCGAATTCAGCCGCCAGAGCGGGCACGGTTGCCGCGTGGCTGTTTTTTACCCCCAGAGCCAGCCCCATAGCGGCGGACACCCCGATGGCCGGCGCCCCGCGCACAACCATGGTGGTAATGACATCGGCGACCTGTTGATAACTGGTCGCCAGAACATAGGTCTCTTCCAGAGGCAGGCGGGTCTGGTCGAGAAATCGAACGCCTTCCGCAGTCCATTCGAGGGTAGGGATCATTATTCCAAGTGTATCCGCCTTTGTTCCGCCCGGCCAGGCGGTGTCACCTATGTACGGATAAGTAACCGTCGCCTCACTTAATAATTTTTTTTAGTCGTAAAACCGCCAAATCGGCGATGATAAGGAACAAGGTTCCATGTCCGGCTGCGCGGTCCTTATATAGCTCGGAAGATTGAACCTCGAATATTGGTGCCCGAGGATGGTCCCCCGGCAGATGCGGACAGATGATTCGAGGAGTGGGATGAGGACGAAACTGCGCTGTCCCCATTGCCGCCAGCCGCACTTGGCGCGCATTGCTCGCCGGGGTTTTTTGCGCCAAAGAGTATGGCCGATCTTCGGCTTTTATCCGTGGGAATGCGCCATCTGCCGCAGGGAGTTTTTGATTCGCAAGCGTGGCGGTGCCTACCGCAAGGTCACCCGTCCGGCGGACGCGGGGAACTACCGCGATCCAGCAGCCTCCGCTGAACGCTCCTGAGCCGTACCAATCTTACTGATCTGCCGGCCCGAAGTTCCGCGCGATCTCCCCAGCAGCAGCTCGCAGAGAATCCAGCGGACGCAGTGGTGGCAGATTCGCCCCCATGCGCTGTAGTTCCGCCAGCGCCATTTCGGTAGCGATATTTCCCACCAGAGCATCCTGGGCGAAGGGGCAGCCTCCGTACCCTCCGATCGACGTATCAAATCGCCGGCAGCCGGCGCGATAACCTGCCGCGATTTTTACAGCTGCGTCCTCGGGGCGCGCATGCAGATGGAGCCCGATCTCGACTCCCTCATCTATGGACCCAAGTACCGTCCCCACCACCTCTCCGAGCTGCTCGGGTCCCGCCACTCCTACCGTATCGGCCAGTGAGATTTGAGTAATGCCGGAGTCGCTCAGCAGATCGCAGGCCGCAACCACCTCATCTACGTCCCACGGGTCCCCATAAGGATTGCCGAAGCCCATAGAAATATAGGCCACGACCCCAAGTCCCGCCTGAAAAGCAGCCTGGCCCACTGCCTCCAAAGCCGTGAGAGCCTCCTCCGGCGTCTGGTTTTGATTGCGACGAAGAAACGCCGGGGATAGGGAGTAGGGGAATCCGAGGGTAGCAACGGCACCGGTTTCAATAGCCCTCGCGGCCCCCTTCTCGTTGACGACAATGCCAATGATCTCCACATCATCGGGCGGGTCGAGATAGGTGAGAACCTGCTCGGCATCCGCCATCTGCGGCACAGCCTTTGGGGAGACAAAGGAAACTGCGTCGATATGATGAAAACCGGTAGCCACCAAAGTTCGCAGGTAGTCTGCTTTAACTTCAGCTGGAATCGCTTTCGGCAGCCCCTGCCAGGCATCGCGAGGGCATTCGACAATCTTGACGGTGGAATTCATGGCAGCATAACGGTGCGCCAGCGCAGCGTGAAATCGGCGCAGAGCAGCAGGGCATAGGGGACCAACGAGAAGACGGTCCAGTGGCGCCAGCGGTGACCGAGCAGAGTTGAGACGAACAGCCCGGTAGCTGCCAGGGTGGCGAGCGCGTTCCAGCGTGCAACCCACATGTAGACGGCGGACTGCAGGGAGAAGAGGTGATCCCACCCTGATTGCGCCGGCAGATGAAAGACAGCGGTTCTGCCGGCGAGGGCGCCATGAATCCACAGCGCAACCTCAAGCAGGCAGAAAAGAAGTGACGGCAGCGACACCGCGGCCAGCGGCGTCAGCACCAGGAAAAAGGCCCGGTCGAGAAGTTTCCGGCGAGCGCCTTCAGACATTCCGTTTGTAGCGTTGGATGCACAACTCCTTCGAAAGTGGCGGCCAGAGCCGCAGGTGGTGTTCGTCGCGGCTTGAGTGCCTGTCCTCCCGCCAGCCTGAGTAGTGGAGGCGGAGACCGATGACGCTTTGGGCGCAAAGTGTGCGCTCATATCTCTCCTGAAACTGACGTTGGCGAACACTGAAAGCGATCAGTTCCTCGGTAACCGGAAAGGAGCGCAGTTTGTGGGGTGGCACAGCAAAACTCGCCGGCGCGTGCTCGATGACCAGATGTTCTTCGTTCCGCACCCCGCCTCCTGTTTTCCCTCTGCTTCTCCTCCGTCATTGCGCGAGATACGCCAGCAGAACGACCGCAAACAGGCCGGTAAAATGCGCGACGAGACCGATAATGAACGCTCGCAGATGTCTGTCGGCGCGAAATGTCAGAGTCATCAGCATCCCGTAGAGGGGGAATTGAGCATAGATCACCCATTGCGACAGGGTGCTGACCAGATCGGGTGGAAGATGCAATGCCTGGCTGCGAATCACTACGACCCAGGGATAGAGCAGCGCGAAGGCCTTTGGGCCCTCGAGCGCCAAAATGCTGGCCGCGCGAACCGCAAAGGGCGTGACGGCACAGCAAACGATGAGCGGCCAGAGTGACTTCCAGCCGCCACGGGCGGAGCTTTTCTTCTTGCCGGCGCGTTTTTTGCGCGACTCCACAACCGCGGATGAGGGCATAAGTTGAGAATACTCCGGCAGTATAGGAGGAAAACCGCCGGCGGAATCCGTTGGGTTACGTCTGTAAGATTCCCGGATTAAATTTGGCCACCTCCGGGTTCAGGGAGGCCGCTTCAAGCGCCAGCAGAACGGCCTCTCGGGTCTGGGCCGGATCGATGATGGCGTCGATCCAAAGGCGTGCCGCGGCATAGCGGCAGTCGGTCTGCGTATCGTAGGTAGCCTTTATGGATGCCAGCAGTTCCTGCTTCTCTTCGTCGCTGAGCTTCCGGCCATCCCGCTCCAACTGCCGGATGCGAATCTCCACCAGCGTATTTGCAGCCGAGTCGCCGCTCATCACCGCATAGCGTGCGGTAGGCCAGGCGAAGATGAAGCGTGGATCGTAAGCCTTCCCGCACATGGCGTAGTTGCCTGCGCCGAAGGACCCGCCGACGATCACCGTAATCTTGGGGACCACAGAGTTGGAAACCGCTGTCACCATCTTCGCCCCCGAACGGATAATGCCGCTCCACTCGGCATCGCGCCCCACCATGAACCCATTCACATCGTGCAGGAAAATGAGCGGAATCAGGTTCTGGTTGCAATCCATGATGAATCGCGCCGCCTTATCGGCGCTCTCCGCGTAGATCACGCCCCCGAACTCTACCCGCTTCTCGCCGGAATGGCTGGTCTGCGGCTGCGGCAGCTTCTGGTTGGCGACGATTCCCACGGCATAGCCCCCAATTCGTGCGTAGCCGCAAAGCAGCGTGCGGCCGTAGTCCGGGCGGTACTCATCGAATTCGCTCCGATCGACAACGCGGGCAATGATCTCGTGCATGTCGTAGCTGTTCACGGCAGCTTTCGCCGGCGTTGGATCGAGCAGTGCATACAGATCGCGGGCCGGGTGGTGCGGAGCATCTTTCTCCGGTTCCCATGCCACTCGATCGAAGGGCGCCCGCGGCGAGTGTCCCCACTTGGCGACCAGCGACCGCAGGCGCGCGATGCACAGGTGGTCGTTGGGCTCCTTAAAGTCGACGGTGCCGGAAATCTCGGCGTGCATGGTTGCACCGCCCAACTCCTCGGCGGAATACTTCTGCCCAATGGCGGCCTGAACCAGCGCGGGTCCGGCCAGAAACAACCCACTACCCTCGGTCATCAGCACCTGGTCGGTCATCACCGGCAAGTAAGCGCCACCGGCCACGCACATGCCCATAATCGCGGTAATCTGTGGGATGCCCATGGCCGACATTACCGCGTTGTTGCGAAAGATGCGGCCGAAGTCGTCCTGATCGGGAAACACATCTTCCTGCAGCGGCAGAAAGATGCCGGCGGAGTCGACCAGATAAAGAGTCGGAATGCGATTCTCCATCGCAATATGCTGGGCGCGCAGGACCTTTTTGGCAGTCATGGGGAAAAACGCCCCGGCCTTGACCGTCGCATCGTTGGCAACGATCATGCACAGTCGCCCCGCGACCCGCCCCAGCCCAGTCACCACTCCCGCAGACGGAGCCCCGCCCCACTCCTCATACATTCCGAAGGCGGCGAACAGCCCGAGCTCGAAAAAAACTGTTCCCGGGTCAAGCAGCAGTTCGAGACGCTCCCTTACGGTCAGCCGCTGCTTGGCGTGTTGCGCGTCAATGGCCTTCGGCCCGCCACCGCGGCGCAACTCGTCCTGCTGCTCGCGAAGAAGCCGCAACAGCTCTTCCATCCTTTGTCGATTGTTTACGGCTCGTGGATGGTTCGGATCCAGCTTCGAAGCCAGCTGATTGCGGAGGGGCGGGAGTTGAGCAGTATTCTTTTCAGTCATGCCTGGATGTGGCGCAGAAACCCGTCAGCATACCACGCTGCTCGGATGGCTGGTACATATGCCCGGGTTTTCCGCAGTCGTGGCCAGCCGTTCTGAGCTTCCATTGCCAACGATTCAGCTCGGGCAGGAATGCGCTGTCCTGGCCAGCCTTAGTGCGTGGCTGCTAGGCTGCCCGCGACCGTGGGGTCGGTGCCCGTGGTCGCCGTCGTCAGCTTCTCCAGTGCTCCGGCCGTGCTGCCGTTGAACTGAAATATTTCCAAATCCGGACCACCACCCTCGCAAAGGACAGCAATATACGTTTTAGTCTTGTCCTCGACCATCGCGACGGGCAGAGTGCCGGTCGCGAACGGCGACCCCGAGATCGCAGTCAGCGCACCGGTGCTGCTCAGCAAAAACGCGCTGATATTGTTCTGAGTACGGTTAGCAACATAGACATAACTGCCGGTCGAGTCGACCAGCACCGCGTAGGCGCCTGTCCCCGTCTTGATGGGCGAAGTGGAAAGCTCAGTGAGCACGCCGTTGTTCGAAATTGACATTACCCGCACGGCCCCGATCCCCGTCTCTGCAGCAAAGAGATACTGACCGGAAGGAGAGATGGCCATGCCATTATCGGCATCGCCATTTTGTTTCGGATTGAGCACGCCGTTGACTTGGGCCAGGTCGCCGTTCGATGAATCAAAACTCAGCGTGTAGATCCCTCCTGTACCACAGGAGACGAACACATAATTGTTGTTGGGCACAATTTCCAGGTCGATTGCCGGGTTGCTGGCATTCAGTGTTACCACCGAAGAACTGATCTGGGTCAGCACTCCGCCGTTGCCGATCTGGAATACATACGCAGTACCGGCGTAAGAATCAGCGCCGATCAACCAGTTTCCGGTGGAATCCACGCGCAGCACCGAAGGCGCGACTCCGGTTGCTACCGGCGCGCCCCCATTGCCGAGGCTGATGGCCCCGTTGGAGCCGAGGGTATAGACATAAATGCCACCAGCTGTACTGCCCATGTAGAGGTAAACATCATTGGGGGTGATGGCCAGCGCGGTGGGCTCAGATGCCACCTGCCATGCCGAGCCGGAAATCACGCTGAGGGCATTGTTAGCGAGCGAAAACCCCGCTACCGTCAGCGGATTGGTACCGAGGTTACCGGCATAGATATAGTCGCCACTGGTGCCGCCGGTTCCCCCTCCACCACTTCCTCCGGTCTGGGGCGGAAAGAACTTGCCGCAACCGGTGAAGATGATGAGAGCGCTCATCCCAACGACGGCCGGCAAGATGCGCCGCAACGGCAGGAGCACAAGCGGCCAACCGATCCAAAGCCGGCAAAGCGCCCGTACGCGCGACAAAAACCTCCTCAAAAGCATTCCTGACCTCAATTTAATCGTACCGATGCGCATCTCCGTATCCAAACAGACGTAATCGGAGCCTCCCGCGCTCCTGGCCGGCCCCGAAAAATCATTCATCTGGTTGATTCGAGGTGGCTACGGCAAACTGCGATTACGCTGCGGCAATTCGCTCCAGCTGCTCCAGATGGTTGAGATCGTGGCCTGCCATGGTTTCCACGATTGTGGCGAAGGTCATGGGGCCGCGCTCGGGATGCGTGACCGGTTTCGCCGCCTGCGAGGGCAGAGCCGCCTCGATCAGCAGCAAGTTCCAGCGGCGCAGGGCAGTGAAAACAGCAAGCGCTGCCGGTGCGGAGAAATGCTCGTAGGGTACAGCCCACTTGTCCTGGTCGAACGGCTGGATGACATGCTGGTCTTCTGCGAGGGTCTGACGCAGACGAAAGGCGAAAACCAGCTCGCAGTCTGCGAGGTGGCACAGGATATCGCGTGCGCTCCACTTCCCTGGAGCCGGCGCGGTTGTAATCTTTTCGTCGTCAATGGCCTGAGCCAGAAATTGAAGACGCCCCGCCGTTGTATCCAGAACGGACATGGGTTCCTGGCCATTGAGAAACACAGCATACGGGTTCAGGGTGGCGGCCGACATCGTGGCGTCCTCCTTTCGCGCGGCGTGTCCGGCACCAGCACACCCTGCGCTGAGCCCATGCTACAGAACCTGGGTTCGCTTTCGTATGCGAATATTCCACAAGGGAGCCGCAGAGAAAATGAGTTCGCTCTGACTGAGCCTGCCCTGACTTCCAGCTTTCCGTCGCCCGCCGGTTTGGCTGCAAACTCCGCTCGTGGCTTCCGGCATCCTATGGCCCGTGCCCACAACCAGGAAGGAAACACCCACGACCGCTCTGGGAATGAAGCAGTGCATCGAGGAGCAGATTGCGCGGGAAGCTCGCGCACCTGTTTCGACCTATCGCATCCAGCTGCATGCCGGTTTCACGTTCGCGGATTCGGAGCGAATCGTTCCGTACCTCAAAGAACTGGGCATCGGCGACTTTTACGCGTCACCCATCTTTGAAGCTCGCCCGGGCAGCATGCATGGGTACGACGTCACCCGTCACGATCGCCTCAATCCCGAGTTGGGAGGCAAACAGGGCTTTGTCCCCTTTGTTACACGGCTGCGCGAGTTTGGTATGGGACTGCTGCTGGACATCGTTCCCAACCATATGGGTGTAGGCAATGATTCGCACTGGTGGCAGGATGTGCTGGAGAACGGCCGTGCCTCCGAATATGCCAGCTACTTCGACATTGACTGGAGTCCGCTCAATCCTGACATGAAGGATAAGCTGCTGCTGCCGATCCTCGGCTGCCAGTATGGCGAGGAACTGGAGGCCGGACGGATCCAGGTTGTTCTTGAGAACGGTTTTCTGCGTGTTCGCTATTACGATCATCTGATGCCACTGGCTCCGCGGTCGATTCCAACCATCTTTCCGCAGGATGAGCTGGAGGAGTTGGGTGCGCCGCAATCGTTTCGCGATCTGGTGCGCGACAGTGCGCATATCCCTCCTCATGAAACCACCGATCCGGCTCTGGCTGCGCAGCGTCGCGATCAGCTCGCCGAAAGGCGGCCGCGCCTGCGCGCGGCCCTGCAAAGCGAGGAGATGCAACCGATGGTCGCGCGTGCTCTGGAACGCATCAACGGCGTGAAGGGCGATCCTCATAGCTTTGACCGGCTGCACAACCTGCTCGAGCAGCAGCCCTGGCGCCTGGCCTACTGGCGCGTTTCCACTGAGGAGATCAATTACCGGCGCTTTTTCGACGTCAATGATTTAGTCGGTCTGCGGATGGAGAAGGCGGAGGTTTTCGCGGAAACCCACTGCCTCATTCGCAAGCTGCTGGCCCGCGGAGAGGTGACTGGACTGCGGATCGACCATTGCGACGGCATGTTCGATCCCCGGCAGTATCTCATCCGCCTGCAGCTGCTGTACGTCGCCAGCCAATTAGGAGGGGAAAACCCCCGGAGCCCGATTGCGCCCAACGGCATTGAGCTGGAGATTTGCGACAGCCTGCGCGGACATGACTGGACGGCCGCGCATGGACCCCTCTATGTGGTCGTGGAAAAGATCCTGGGGCCTAAAGAAGTGCTGCCTCGCGAGTGGCCGGTGCGGGGAACCTCCGGCTACGATTTCGTCTATTGTGGCAATCAGATCTTCATTCGGGGCGAGAACCGAGCCCGCTTCACCGACTTCTATAACGCGGTGATCGGAAGATCCGCCAACCCGAACGATATCGTCTATCAGTCGAAACTGAACGTGATGCGCAATGCGCTCTCGAGTGAGGTGTATGTGCTCGCTACACTCTTCAGCCGGCTGGCTTCCGCGAACCGCCGCGCTCGCGACTTCACCGACGATCTGCTGGAGGCGGCGATCCGCGAAACCATCGCATGTTTCCCGGTTTATCGAACCTACACCGATGAACGCGGCCAATACACGGAGCACGATCGCGCCTTCATCCGCCAGGCAATTGCCCGCGCGAAGCAGCGCAATCGTGAGATGGACGCATCGGTCTTCGACTTTCTGCAGGAGACGCTGTTTCTTCACGGGAAAACCGGCGAAGAAATCGACAGGAACGAGCTGTACTTTGCCCTGAAATTCCAGCAGCTCACCGGGCCGGTGATGGCTAAAGGTGTCGAAGACACCACCTTCTACGTCTACAACCGCTTCATCTCGTCCAACGACGTGGGCAGCCACGCTGATGCTTTCGGCATTGAGCCTGAGGTGTTTCATGAGGCGAATCGCGAACGGCTGCGCTGGTCGCCCGATGCGATGCTGGCGACCTCGACCCATGACACCAAGCGCAGTGAAGATGTGCGCAACCGGCTGAACGTCATCTCCGAGATGACGTATCAGTGGCCCTCCTATGTGCGCCGCTGGATGAGAATGAACGCGAAGTTCAAACGCACGCTCGAAGACGGGCGCGTCGCTCCGGATGCCAACGAAGAGTATTTCATTTATCAGACGCTGGCAGGCGCCTGGCCGTGGGTTATGGACACCATGGAGGAGCGGGAACAGTTTGTGGAGCGCATCCAGCAGTACATGACCAAGGCCCTCAGCGAGGCCAAAATCAATCTGAGCTGGACCAATCCCAATCCGGCCTATGTCGATGCCGTCCACGAATTCATTCGCAATATCGTGATGCCGGATCGCCGTGGAATGGACCCGCGCTTCGTCCAGACACTGAACGAGATTCTGCCGGAGCTGAAGCTCTTTGGAGCCGTGAATTCACTGGCTCAGGTCGTACTGAAAATTGCTTCACCCGGTGTACCGGATTTCTATCAGGGCACCGAAATGTGGGATCTCAGCCTGGTCGATCCCGATAACCGCCGCCCGGTGGATTATGAGACACGCCGCAGTGCGCTGCGCGACCTGCAGGAATTGGCGGCGGGTGGGGGCGAGATGACCGTATGCCAGGAAGTGCTGCAGACGATGCAGGACGGGCGCGTGAAGCTGTGGACGGTCCACCGCGCCCTGCAACTGCGCAATCGCATGGCGGATGTCTTTCGGCGCGGCGAGTATCTTCCGGTCGAGGCGACAAAGGACTGCGCCGCTCACGTGATCTCGTTTGTCCGCGGGCGAAGCGTTCTCGCAATCGTCCCGCGCTTTGCTTTCACGCTGATGGAAGGCAAGGCGAGGCTACCGCTGTCGGCAGCATGGGAACGTGGGGATCTCCTCGTGCCGCAAATGGCCGGCATGGTGCTCCGCAATGCCTTCACCGGCAAACAGGTGCGTGTCAATGAAGAAGGCAGACTGCCACTGCACGAAGTCTTTGCGGAGTTTCCAGTGGCTCTGTTCTCGGCAGAGTAAGTTGCTGCTCTACACGTGAGCGTCGCGTTCGCCTTTCTCGCGGTCGCTGACCTCGGCGAGGCTGGCCAGCCGGCTGGCAAGGCCTGTCGTCAGCGCGCCTTCCGGGCAGCGCCAGCTCCAGTTGCCTTTGGGGCGCGACGGTACATTCATCCGTGCCGTGCCACCGAGATCGAGAACATCCTGTACCGGAAAGATGCAGATGTCGGCCACTGAAGTGGAGACGGCGCGCATGAGCGGCCACGTGACGGTGTCGTCGCCCGCTTCCACATAGGAGTGCACCGCGGCTTTCTCCGTGGGGTTAGCCCCGCTTTCCCACCATCCCAATGTCGTGTCGTTGTCGTGGGTTCCGGTATAGGCAACGGTGTTGGTGACATATCGATGCGGCAGGTGGATGTGCGCTCCCCGCGCCGAGAATCCAAACTGGATCACCTTCATGCCTGGTAAAAGAAACTGCTCGCGGAGCGCATCGACTTCTTTTGTGATCATGCCCAGGTCTTCGGCGATGAATGGCAGATGCCCCAGGGCTTCCTGCAGACGGCGGAAGAGCGCGGCTCCTGGAGCCTTGACCCACTTGCCGTTCACCGCCGTCTCGTCTGTGCCGGGGATGGCCCAGTATGCCTCGAATCCTCGGAAATGGTCGAGCCGAATCAGATCGTAGAGAAAACGGGCGCGACGGATTCGATCGATCCACCACGAGAAGCCGTTCTGCTCCAGAACTTCCCATTTGTAGAGCGGATTCCCCCAGCGCTGTCCGGTCTCCGAAAAATAATCTGGAGGCACCCCAGCCACCCGAATGGGGGAAAGGTCCTGATTCAGCTCGAACAGTTCGGGATGCGTCCACACGTCGGCGCTGTCGTAGTTAACAAAGATTGCCACATCGCCGATGAAGCGGATGCCCCTTGCCGCACAGTACTCACGCAGCGCACGCCACTGCTCGTCGAAGGCGAACTGGATCGCCTTCGCAATGCTGAGCTCTTCAGCGTGTTCGATGCGCAGTTGCTCCAGCGCCTGCGGCTTCCGGTGCTTTACCGGATCGGGCCACTGATTCCAGGAGGCGAAATCGAATTTGCGCCGCAGCGTCAAGTAAAGCGCCCAGGAATCCAGCCAGGTGGCATTCTCGCCGCAGTAATTCTCGAATCGAGTCCACTCTGTCTCGTCGTGCCCATGCAGGAAATTACTCGCCGCCTCTTCGATCAGGGGAAGCTTCCTCGCCGAGACTTCCTCATAGTCAACATCGCCGGAGTGTCCCGGCAATCCGGCAATGCGGTCGCCCGCAATCCAGCCGCGGTCAGAGAGGTATTCGAGCGAAATCAGCAGGGGATTGCCCGCAAACGCCGACAGCGCTGCATAAGGCGAATTTCCGTACCCGGTGGGGCTCAGAGGCAGAACCTGCCATAGGCTCTGCTTTCCGGCTGCGAGGAAATCAGCGAATGCGTAAGCGGCCGGTCCAAGATCGCCAATGCCTCCATAGGAGGGCAGGGAAGAGATGTGGAGCAGAAGTCCGGAGGAGCGCTCGAATGGCATGAATCCATCCCGTATGAAGTGAGGGCAGGAAAAAGCCCGTGCTTCGAAAAGATTCGGACAGCACGGGCCCCGGTTGCTTATTGGATGCTGTGGCTCTGAATCCGTTCTAGCTTCTGCCGAGCGGCGATGGCTGCTGCATCTTACGGTTCAGCAAAATCCGCTGATCCTTCTCGTAGCTTTGCATCAGATTGTTAACGAACACTTCATAGGCCTGATCGCGCTGCTGATTGAGCTGCGTATCGCGGGTCGAATCGAAGTTCTTTGCCACATCCTCGGCGGAGGGCTGCTGCTTATCGACGAGCTTCGCTACCACACCGGTGTGACCGTCGTTAATTGCTCCGCTGATCTGGTTCACGTTCAGGTCGAACAACGAAGGCGCGGCGCTGGAGAGCTGTCCAACATCGGGTACCTGTTGATCGCGTCCCACCAGATCGCTGGTCTTCATAGTGGCGCCCACTTCCTTCGCCGCTTTGGCCAGATCGTTGTCAGCGTGCGCACGGTCGGCCAGCTCGTTGGTCTTGCGGGCCAGCAATGAGGTCACCTGCTGATCGCGGAAGTCATCGAGGACATGCGATTTGTACTCATCGAAGGTCGGGGTGTGCGCTGGCTTCACATCGGCAACCTGGAACACGGCGTAGCCGCCCTCGCCGGTGGTGGAAATCTGCGGTGCGCCCTTTGGCTGTGCCGCGAACGCAGCAGCCAGCAGCTTCGAGCTGTCATCCAGGCCCGGCAGATTCGATCCGGCTGCAACGTAGTCGGTCGTGACAACCTGGAGATGGTGCGCTGCCGCAGTGGCTTCCAACCCTGACTTCTGTGCGTCCTGCGCAAGCTGCTGGGCAAGGGTCTGCTCTGCCTGTGCTTCCTTCTGTTTGGTCAGGATGTCGATGATGGAGTTCTTCACCTCATCGAGCGGCTTGATGTGCGCCGACTGCTTATCCTCGGTCTGGATGATGTGGTAGCCGTACTTCGTGCGCACCAGGCCGGAAATCTGTCCCGGCTGCAGCGAAAAGGCCGCCGCATCGAACTCAGGAACCGTAACGCCGTGCTTGATCCATCCCAGCTCGCCGCCCTGATCCTTACTGCCGGGGTCGTCGGAGTTCTTCTTGGCCAGCTCGGCAAAGTCCTTGCCGTTGTCTTTGTGCAGCTGATCGAGGATGCCCTGAGCCTTTGCCTTGGCCTTCGCGTCGGCATCGGGCCCGGCGCTGGCATCGACCGAAATCAGGATGTGCCGCACCTTCACCTGATCGTCCACTTTGAAGTTCTGCTGGTTCTGCTGGTAATACTGCTGCACCTCGGCATCGCTGATCTGTGGTTTGCCGCCCGGCAGCTCCTTGTCGGTGAAGGCGATGTACTGAATCTTCCGCGTTTCCGGGTCTGCGTTGTGATACTTCGCCGCATTCTGTTTAAAGTAGGTTTCCAGTTCCGTATCCGTCGGATTGATGGTCTTGCGCAGATCGTCGGCGCTGATCACCGCATAATCGAACTTGATCTTCGTCGCCTGCTTCAGGTAAGCAGAACGGACTGCGGCCGGCGAAATGGTCACGCCCCCGGTAATCAGGTCGCGCAGCCGGTCGGAGACGATCTGTTTCTTGATCTCGCCCTCAAATTTGTCGGTCGACATGCCGAAGTTGTCGGAGACCAATTGCGCATACTGCTCATCTCCGACGTACTGTCCGTGCGGAAACAGCACCTGACCCCACATGCCGGTGTGCAGAAAGCGTCGCACATCGTCATCCGTGGCGCGGATGCCAAGCCGGTGCGCCTCATCCTCCAGGATCTGCTGCTGGATGACCACCTGCGCGGCCTGCTGCATCACCATGGGCATCAGCATGTCGGGAATCTGCTGGCCCCGCATCATGCGCTTGGCCACCATCTGCACGTCGGCGGTGGAGATGCGGTCTTCCACGGGCAGAAATCGTCCGAAGAATCCGCCATGCCGAATGCTGGCGTAGGTGTCGCCGGCACTTGCCGCATCGTTGAAGATTCCGGGCACGAGGAAGATGACCATCAGCACGCAGGTGACGCCGATGATGACCATGAAAATGGCCTTGGTCAGGCGGGTGTCTTTCTGAAGGAAGCGAATCATGTGATGAGTTGAAGCCTTTTCTGTCCGAGCACTCAGGCGCCCCCGGTCAGCGGACGGGCGCGCAGAGGGGATTTCCCGTTGCGGTGGGACTCTCACCAGTATAAACGCTGGCCAGTCTGCCCGGCGCAGGACGCGGGCGGCCTTCTGCTCAGCCGGAATGTGATCCCGGTAGCGCTGCCGGACGCAGAGCAGGGCGGGGACTACCGGCCGGCGCTACCCGGCTGCTTCCGCTGGTGAAATCGCACCGTCCGGGGCAGGCGAATGACTCCAGCTCTGCAGCGACCGAGGCAATCCGATGGAGTGGCGGCGCTCACTCAAAGGTGATCGTCACTTCGCCGAAAGCCGAAAAGCTGACAAGGACTGTCGATCCGGACATCGCATAGGTCTTGCCCGACCAGCTTCCGGTGGTGATCCAGTCGCCTTTGCGCAGCCCGCCCGTGCGCGCTGCACCCTCGTTGGCCAGCCACACCACCAGACGCAGCAGATCGGTTCCTGCGCTGTTCGAGGCCTTGTCTGAGACCCGCACCTGGCCATCGACGTAGACCGTAACGGCCTCGTCCAGGAAATTGGCCGACTGCCAGCCGGCGAAGGCCGGTCCGTAAGCAAAGCCACCGTTGCTCTGCAAGTCGCCTACCACGGAGAGCCGATCTGCCTTATCGGGATCGTTGAAGGCGGATTCCAGCAGTTCGATTGCCGGATGGGCACTGGCAATGGCATCAGTTACTTCCTCTCGCGTGTAAGCCTGATCGCGCTGCGGCAGGTTTCGGCCTATCAGAAAGGCAATTTCCGCCTCGACGCCGCACAGTCGCCGAAGATTGCGGCTTACCTGCTGGCCGGACGGGATATATCCGCCCCAGAACGGCATTGCCGAAAAGAGAGGCGTGGCCTCCGGCGACGGCGCTCCGACCTTCCATCCCCCGATGGGAGAGAGAGCCATAGCCACCATGTCCTGAAGCGCATAGGCCTCCTCCAGATTGTGGGGGCGCAGCTTTTCCGGGAGATCGGCAATGGGCGCGGTTTCACGGCGGGCCCGCAGCAGAACCTCGGCGGCGCGCTGCATGCGTTCGTGATCAAGTGCAGATACGGCGGAAGACTGTTGCCTGGAAGCTGTAACCATTTTCTTCTCCTTCGCTCTAATCAGTGAGACGCAGAAAAGAAAGCTCGCGACGGAGCACAGTCTCATGCGTCGAAACCACAGACGGAGTAAAGTAGGTTTCACCTCATGCTGATTCGGAGCAAAAGCGAAATTCCCTCGTCGGAAATCACTCCCAAACAGGTATATATGAGTCGGCGCGCCCTCATGGCTGGCGCAGCGGCGGGGGTTGCGGCAGCGGCAGGGGAACGGCTCCTTCGCGCGGTTCACCCTTCCCACGTCGATGCTGCGGAGAAGCTGACCACGGTGCAGAGCCCGCTTTCCACCCCGGGGCTCACTCCCACCTCGTTCGAGAACATCACTCACTACAACAACTTCTACGAATTCGGCGTCAACAAAGATGACCCCGCGAAAAACGCCTTCCGCCTGAAGACGCGTCCCTGGACCGTAAAGGTGGAAGGCGAGGTCAAGCAGCCGAAAACCTTCGACATCGACGCACTGATGAAGCTCCGCCCGCTCGAAGATCGTATCTACCGCTTCCGCTGCGTCGAGGCGTGGAGCATGGTGATTCCCTGGGTGGGCTATTCTCTCTCCGAATTCATCAACGCCTGCGAGCCTCTCGGCACCGCCAAATATGTGCAATTCATATCCCTCGCCGACTCCAAACAGGAACTGCTTCCGTGGAACTCCGGCATCCAGTGGCCCTATTCCGAGGGATTACGGATGGACGAGGCAATGAATCCCCTGACGCTCCTCACCTTCGGTCTGTATGGCGAGGCGCTGCCCAATCAGGATGGTGCTCCGGTGCGCGTCGTAGTCCCCTGGAAATACGGCTTTAAATCGGCGAAGAGCATCGTGAAGGTGAAGTTTGTCAAAAAGCAGCCCGAAACCACCTGGAACGAGATGGCGCCGATGGAATACGGCTTTTACTCGAACGTGAACCCCAATGTGGATCATCCCCGCTGGAGCCAGAAGCGCGAGCGCGTCATCGGCGCACCCATCTTCCACCAGCTGCAGCCGACCCTGATGTTCAACGGCTATGGCGACCAGGTGGCCAAGCTTTACACCGGCATGGATCTGAAGAAGAATTTCTAAAGAAAGCTAAAGAGCGGTCAGCGGAGAGCCGGTCGGCCATTAACTGACCAGTGGCTTTGCAGATTGCCGGCGGCAATGCGCTCACTCAGAATCGGAATAGCTTACGGATGAAACAGCGCTGGATCGTCATCTTCAAAGTACTCGCACACGCAGCCTGCCTCGGCCCTGTGCTGTGGCTGCTTTGGCGGCTCTGGCTTTCGACCACCAGCGATCCCAGCGCTCTCGGACCCGATCCCACCCATACCGTCACTTTCTTTACCGGCCGTGGCACGCTGCGTTTGCTGGTGATCAGCCTGGCCATTACGCCGGTTCGACGGCTGATCCCAAAATTTAGCTGGCTCATTCGCTTCCGCCGCATGCTGGGGCTTTACGCCTTCTTCTACGCCTGCCTGCACCTGATGACCTACGTCTGGCTTTATGCCGGATTCAGCTGGTCGGCGATGATGGACGACATCAGCCAGCGCCGCTTCATTACAGCCGGGCTGACCGCCTGGCTGCTGCTGCTTCCGCTGGCGCTAACCTCGACTACCTGGTCCATTCGCAAACTGGGCGGCAAAAACTGGAATCGCCTGCACCGCCTGGCGTATCTGGCCGCCCTCGCCGGGGTGATTCACTACTGGTGGGGCGTCAAATCGGGAGTCCGGACGCCGCTCGCAATCACCGTAGTCCTGGCGGTCCTGTTGCTGGCCCGCCCCCTGCTGGCTCGGCGGACGGCAGTTAGCAAAAACGCTCCAGCCCGGGGTGTTGCCGTAGGCTGAGGATCGGACGGCGGTCACAGACCCTCCCTGCGGCCATGCCCGATAATGAATCAGTGTCCTCCACCTCCCAGGCCCCGGCGCTGCCTTCGCTGCACGACTTCTTCGCGCCTGGCGGTGTGTTATCGCGCTCGCAACTGCCTTATGAATTTCGGCGCGGTCAGCTGGAGATGGCCCAGGCGGTCGAGCGGGCCCTGAGCGAGAATCGGCACCTGATCGTCGAAGCCGGCACGGGAACGGGCAAAACCCTCGCTTATCTGCTCCCGGCGCTGCGGATCTGCGCAGCAACGGGACGACGCGTCATCATTTCGACGGGCACAAAGAATCTGCAGGAGCAGCTTTTCTTCAAGGACGTGCCCTTCCTCGAATCGCTGTTGGGTCCGCTGCGCGTCTGCTACATGAAGGGGCGCGCTAATTATCTCTGCCGCCACAAGCTCTTTGCCCTGCGCAGCCAGCCCATCCTCTCCGGGCTCGAAGAAATCTCCCAGTACCACGCTATCGCCGAGTGGGAAAAGACAACCGAAACCGGCGACCGCGCCGAAATCGACGATCTGCCCGAGACCAGCGCCCTCTGGGCCAAGCTTGATGCCCGCAGCGAGGCGTGCCTTGGCCAGACCTGTCCCGACTACGGCCGCTGCTTCATCACCGAGATGCGCCGCCGCGCTGCGGAAAGCGACGTGATCATCGTCAACCACCACCTCTTCTTCGCCGACATGGCGGTTCGCCAGCAGGCGGCCGGCGCTCCCGATGCTGGCGTGCTGCCGGAAGCCGGCGTGGTGATCTTCGATGAGGCCCATGAGCTGGAAGACGTGGCCTCCAGCTACTTTGGCATCGGGCTGAGCAATGTGAAATTCGAGGAGCTGGCCCGTGATGTGGAAACGCTGCTCCGCTCAAAGCAGGAACTGAAGTCCGAAATCGTAACCGCCGCGCATATGATTCGCGAGCGGGCGCGCATGTTCTTTGGAGCATTGCCTCCGGGCGCGAGCAGCCGCAATGGCGATGGCCGCATGCCGTTTCTCAATCGCGAGGAGTTCCTGGAAACGCAAGGGGACGTCTACCTCGGCCTGCTCAATGCGCTGCATCGCATGGAGGGCGAACTGGAGCGTCTGCGCGCCTCGGAAGAGGCCCAGCCGCTGCGCCGCCGCACCGGCATGGTCCGCGAGCAGCTCAAATTCCTGATGGAGTGTGAGGACCGCAACACCGTCTTCTGGCTCGAACGGCGAGGCGGCCGTCAGTCCAGTACCCACCTTCAGGCCACCCCCATCGACGTTTCGGATCTGCTGCGCGAACTGCTCTTCCAGAATTATCCCAGCGTGGTGCTGACCTCGGCGACCCTCACCGTCCAGGGCGGCTTTACTCATATTCGTAAGCGCCTCGGACTGGATGAAGCCCGGGAGCTGGTTGTCCCGTCCCACTTCAAATACGACCGGCAGGCCATTTTGTATCTGCCACCGGAAATGCCCGATCCGCGCGAACCGAATTTCCAGGAGGAAGCGGCAAAGCGCATCCGCCGTATGCTTGACATCACCCGCGGCCGCGCTTTTTGCCTCTTCACCAGCTATCAGCAAATGCGCGAGCTTTATGAACGGCTGCTGGTGGAGGTAGGTTATCCGCTCCTGCTCCAGGGAACGGCCCCCCGCAAAGCCCTCCTCGAAGAATTTCGAATGACTCCCAACGCTGTGCTTTTCGGCACGTCGAGTTTCTGGCAGGGGGTGGATGTGCAGGGCGAAGCGCTGAGCTGTGTCATCGTCGATCGCCTGCCCTTTGCAGTGCCGACTGATCCCGTGGTGCAGGCGCGAATGCGTGCGATTGAGGAATCCGGTGGCAAACCCTTCTTCGAATATCAGGTCCCCTCGGCGGTCATCACCCTGAAGCAGGGCTTCGGCCGGCTGATCCGCTCCCTCGATGATCGCGGGGTTCTCATGCTCCTCGACCCGCGTCTCGAACGGCAGCGCTACGGACGCATTTTTCTGGAGAGCCTGCCGCCCTATCGCGTCACCCAGAACATCGCCGACGTGGAAGCCTTCTTCGCCGGCTGATCGTGCGCGGATGAGATCCAGGCTGCCAGCTTGACTCCGCGCAGGCCCGCGTGGAAAGTGGAAGTTCCGTCTCCAAATCACAACGCGAGGATCGAATGCGGCGTCTGGCATGTGTTGCTGTCGTTGGAGTGATCTGTAGTGGCGCGATGTACGCGCAGGCGCCCGAGGCGCTGAAACCCTTTGTGAAGGAGGACGCCCCCGTCATCGTCCTCGAAAATGTGCGTGTCATCGATGGCACCGGCGCGCCGGCCAAAGACGGTCAGATGGTGATCATCGATCACGGCAAAATTGCATGGGTCAACCTCCAGGCCAAAGATCAGCTGCTTCCGTTGGGTGCCAAAGTCCTCGATCTGACGGGCAAGACCATTTTTCCGGGTCTCGTCGGCATGCACGAGCACCTGTTCTACCCGCTGCCCGACGGCGGCCCCGGCCTGCTGCCGCTTTATGGAGAGATGGCCGATAGCGCTCCGCGGCTTTATCTCGCAGGAGGAGTGACGGCCGCGCGGACCGCCGGCAGCCTCGAGCCTTACACCGACATTTCCGTGAAGCAGGAGATCGATGCAGGCAAAATCCCCGGTCCGGAGCTGTTTCTCACCGGACCCTATCTGGAGGGGTCCCCGTCAATCGGGCCGCAGATGCACACGCTTACCGGTCCCGACGATGCAGCCCGTCTGGTGAACTACTGGGCCGAGGAGGGTGTGACCTCGTACAAGGCCTACATGCACATCACGCCCGAAGAGCTGAAGGCCGCGATCGACTCGGCCCACGTCCGGAGGTTGAAGATCACCGGCCATCTTTGCTCCGTCGGCTTCAAAGAGGCCGCGGCGCTCGGCATCGATAATCTGGAGCATGGCCTGGCCGTCGACACCGAGTTTTACCCGGACAAAAAGGCCGGCGTCTGCCCCGGCCAACGGCCTCCGCAACTCGCCTTGGCAAAGATGGATGTGGAAGGGCCGGAGATTCAGGGAACCATCCGCGACCTCATCGCGCACCACGTCGCGGTTACCTCGACGCTGGCCATCTTCGAAAGCTTCGTGCCCAATCGGCCGCCGCTGAATCAGGAAATGCGCGTGCGGGAGTCTCTGCTGCCGGATGCCTGGAGCAGCTATGCCACGACCCGCGCCAACATCGCCGAACATGCCGCGGACTCCGTGTGGGCCACGCTCTTCAAAATGGAAATGCAGTTTGAGCGCGACTTTGTGAAGCAGGGAGGACTGCTGATGGCCGGCTGCGATCCGACCGGCTATGGCGGCGTCCTGCCTGGCTTCGGTGATCAGCGGAATCTGGAACTGCTCGCAGAGGCTGGTTTTACCCCTGAAGAGGCCATTCACATCGCCACCGAGAACGGGGCCGAATGGCTTGGCCAGCGGCAGAACTTCGGGACCATCGCGCCGGGCAGGGATGCGGATCTGGTGGTGGTGGACGGCAATCCTGCGAAAAACATCGCCGACGTCGAGAAGGTACGGATTGTCTTCCGCGACGGCATCGCCTACGATCCGCAGAAGCTCATCGAATCGGTGCGCGGCCTCACCGGCCTGCGCTGATCCGGCATACCATAGAATTGTGGCGCGGAACCTCTACATCCTCGCGGGTGTCCTGCTGCTGTTTGCCGTGATTTCGTTCGTCATGTCGATGACGGCCAGTCACTTGCAGCCGTCTCTCCCGGCCAATGGGACGCTTTGGAAGACCAGCGCGCTTTTCCTGGCCGTTGTGGGTCTGCTGGTGGCTCTGCTGGGCGTCATGACTGCGCTGTTTGAGCAGGTGGACCGCCGCACCGAAGAGCGCAACCTGCGGCGGCGAGACGGCCGCAGGCTGCGCAACCGCTAAAATAAGAGCAGGCCTGTACTTCTTCTTTTCAGGAATATTGATCGCTTTATGTTTGAAGTTACCGTCGAGCGCGGATTCTCTTCCGGACACTACCTTCGCAACTACAAGGGCAAGTGTGAAAACCCGCATGGTCATAACTACAAGGTGCGCATCACCCTGTGCGGTGAGACGCTGGACGCGGCGGGCCTTCTGCTCGACTTTCGCGATCTGAAGCAGGTCATGCGGCCGGTGATTGACCGCATCGACCACCAGATGCTCAATGATCTGGAGCCCTTCACGGTTATCAACCCTTCGGCAGAGAACCTCGCGAAGTTCTTTTACGACGAAACCAACCGCCAGCTCAGCGAAATGACGGGCGGACGTGTCCGCGTGAAGGATTGCACCATCTACGAGACTGACACCACGACCGCGACGTACTACGAGTAACGACCTTTGTATTTGATCGAAATCTACAAGTCCGTCCAGGGCGAATCCAGTTTCGCCGGGCGCCCCTGCATCTTCGTCCGCCTCGCCGGCTGCAATCTGCGCTGCGCCTGGTGCGACTCGGAATATACCTTCACCGGCGGTTACAAATTGACCGAAGACCAGGTGGTGGCGGAGATCGAAAAGCTTGCGCCGGTAAAGCTGATCGAATTTACTGGCGGCGAGCCGTTATTGCAGGAACGGGAGCTGATTCCGCTAATGGAGCGCCTGCTGACCGCCGGTTACGAGCTGATGATCGAGACCAGCGGAGAGCGACCGCTCGAGCGAGTGCCCCGCGCAGTTCATAAAATCGTTGACGTTAAATGCCCCGATTCCGGTGAGGCAGGCAGCTTTCGTATGTCGAATCTCGATTGCATGACGGATCGCGACGAGGTGAAGTTCGTTATCTCCAGCCGTCCTGACTACGAATTTGCCCGCGACTTTATTCGCGAACACGCGGTTGAGAATCGCGCCGGAGCCGTTTTGCTCTCGCCGGCCTTCACCAAGACTCCTGGTCCTGAGCGCAGCAGCGAAAACTGCATCCTCGATCCTCGTGATCTCGTCGAGTGGATTCTCGCCGACGGCCTGGCCGCCCGCCTCAGCCTGCAAATCCATAAGTACATCTGGGAGCCCCTGAAGAAGGGCGTGTGAGCAGTGCCCTCAGTGCTGCTTCTGCGCGTCAAGATACTTGTCGAAGGGAATCTCGAAATAGAACAGCTGAGTGCCGCTGGCACTGCGCAGCTCGCGCAGCACGAGCTTTGCCCCGTGCAGCGGATCGTTTCCCAGCCCATCCATGTCGTAGAAAAGGAAGCCGGCGCGGGTAGTGTGCGCCTCGACCACCAATGCGGCGTATTCGAACTGGTCAAAGTCCTTTTCGATCTTGGGATCCGAATCCTTACCCTTGGTGTGGATTTTGATCGGACCCACCGGTATATCGACTCCCTGCCTGTCCTTCGACCGCACCCGCCGCTCGACATCCTCCGGCTCGGCCGCCTGGATCCGGTCCCCGGCGGCACTGATGAAGAAAATGCGTGCATCTTTGAGCGAGATAGGCGTATCGCCCAGGTTGGTCACGATGATGCGTACGGGCATAAAGCGGAATTTCAGGTAATCCACCTGAAAGACCTTGCACTTTTTCGGTGTGTCGAATGGCTCGGCTGCGATCGCAACATTCTCTTTGCTGTGCACATCGACCGCCGGATAATCGGTCGCGGTTCGAGGCTGCGGAGGTTTATCCGCTGCACGCAGAGGCACCGCGGCAGGGATGACGAGAAAGGCGACGGATATCAGAGAAGCAGCTCGCGGGAGAAATTGGAGCAGGCGTGAGCGCATCGTCACCATTATCATCTTGGCTTATGACCAGCGGAAAGCAGAATTCGTAAGCGGATGTTCGTTCTCTACAGCTTCATCCTGTTGCTGGCATTGATCCTAAGCAGCCCGTGGTGGCTGCTGCGCATGGCAACCAGCGGAAAGTACCGGGAAGGCCTGACCGAGCGGCTGGGCCGCATTCCATCGCGAGTCAGAGTCGGGCTGATCGGTCAGGCCGTGGTTTGGGTCCATGCTGTTTCGGTCGGCGAGGTCCTGGCCGCCAGCCGGCTGATTGAAGAACTCACCCGGCAGTTGGCGGGATCGGCTGCGCCAGGCGGCCAGCAGTGGCGGGTAGTTATTTCGACCACAACCCGGACCGGACAGAAGCTGGCTCGGGAACGCTTCGGCGCGGACCGGGTCTTCTATTTCCCGCTGGATTTCGCGTGGGCGGTACGTTCCTGGCTGCGTGCGCTCCGGCCGCGAATTCTGGTACTTCTTGAAACAGAGTTTTGGCCCCGCATGCTGATCGAGTGCCGCCGCATCGGAATTCCGGTGGCGGTCGTCAACGCTCGCATCTCTGACCGTTCGTGGCCGCGCTACCGGCGGCTGGCCTGGCTGTGGCGGCACCTTCTGGGCAGCCTCACGACCGTGCTCGCCCAAAGCGAACTGGACGCTCAACGGCTGCGCGCGCTGGGAGCGGCAAACGTCCACGTCGGCGGCAACCTGAAGTATGACGTGCGCGCGCCAAAGCCCGCCGCGATTGTGCCCCTGCTGCAGGAGCATCTGCCTCAGGAGGTGCCGGTGCTGGTCTGCGGCTCGACCCTTCCGGGCGAAGAAGAACTGCTGCTCGATGCGCTCCCGCCGGATGTGATTACCATCCTTGCTCCACGCCATCCTGAGCGTTTCAGCGATGTGGCCCAGATTCTGCGCAAACGCAATGCGCCCTGGGTGCGCCGCACAGAATGGGCGAATAACCCGGCCCAAATTGAACCGGGCACGATCGTTCTGCTCGATTCCATTGGCGAATTGGCGTCCGTTTATGGCCTGGCTCATGCGGCCTTCGTGGGCGGCAGCCTGGTGCAGGCCGGAGGACACAATCCGCTCGAGCCGGCACAATTCGGCATCCCCGTTCTCATGGGACCGAGCTACGAAAACTTCCGGTCGATTGTGGATCTTCTCCGCGATCAGCGGGCCATCTATATCGTGCAGGCCGCTAGTCTCTCCTCTGTCCTGGCAGCCGTGGTCGCCGGTGATCCGGAAATGCGAGCGATGGGCAAGCGTGGCCAGGAAGTCTTTGCCACCGAATCCGGAGCCACGCAGCGCGCTCTCGAAGCACTGTTGGACGTTCTAGGGGAAACGGCGTGACGGGCGCTCTGCTGCCTCTCGCGCCACTTTATGCGGCCGCGGTGTCCGCGAAGAATCTTGCCTGGGATCGCGGGTGGCTCCGCCCCAGGTCTCTGCAGGCACCGGTGATCAGCATTGGCAATCTCTCCGTCGGTGGATCGGGCAAGACTCCGCTGGTGATCCATCTGGCGGAGTTGCTGACCGAGCGTGGCATCGCCGTCGATGTGCTCTCGCGTGGGTATGGCCGCCATTCATCGGGCGCGCTGTGTGTCCAGCCGGGCGGCACGGTAGAGCAATTCGGCGATGAGCCCGTGCTGATCTCGCAGGCTGCCAGCATTCCTGTCTATATTGCTGATGACCGTTATGAGGCGGGACTGCTCGCTGAGAGTGCAGCCGGAAATCCTAGGCTCCATCTGCTCGACGACGGTTTCCAGCATCGGCAACTGTCACGCAGCGTGGACATTGTCGTCCTTCATCGCAGTGACTTCACGTCGCAGTTCCTGCCTGCAGGAAGGCTGCGCGAGGGATTTTCGTCACTGCGTCGGGCACAATTTATCGTGCTGCGTGCCGAGGACCATGACCTCGAGTCCGAACTGCGGAGGAGGGGGCAGCACCAGCCGATCTGGTGGATCGAGCGTCGACTGACTATCTCCGCTCCCCGTCGCGTAATCGCCTTCTGTGGCATCGCCCGTCCTGAGGAGTTCTCCTCCGCCCTGCAGGGAGAGGGCTGTGCGGTCGCGGCCCTGCGAGCGTGGCGCGATCATCACCGCTTCACCAACGCTGACCTCGCCGAACTGATCGAGCTGCGGAGGCAGCACGAGGCCGAGGCGTTCATGACTACGGAGAAGGATCTGGTGCGCCTCTCGCCTGAGCAGCGCCACCTTCTGGAAACTGCCGCTCCGCTTGAGGCTGCGCGTTTGCGGGTACGCCTCGCTGATGAAGCTGTCGCCGTGGACCAGTTGCTGCAACTTGTGTCGGCGAATCGTCCGCAGTGAGCGGGATAGATGGCCAAAACTCCATGAGAAAATTAGGAATTGCCACCAACCTCCCAGCACCTGCGTCTGCTCGTTGTGCGCCTCGGCGCCATGGGAGATATTCTCCATTCCCTGCCTGCAATTACAGCGCTCCGCCAGGTACATCCGGAGTGGGTGATCGGCTGGGCTATCGAGCCGCAGTGGCGAGGTTTGTTTTGTGTCAACGATTGCAAGGTGCGCTCGCCAGCGATGCCGCTGGTGGATCGGTTGCACGTGGTTCCGGCGAAGCAATGGGCAAAATTGCCGCTGAGTCCTGCGACCTTGACAGATATTCGGCGGGTACGCCGGGAACTCCGCTCGATGCACTACGATGTCGCTGTCGATATGCAGGGTGCGGTCCGGTCGGCGATGATCGCCCGATGGGCGCGAACGAAAATGGTGATTGGCGAGGCCGAGCCGCGCGAATGGGCGGCGAAATGGCTTTTCGATCAATCTGTGGCCACCCGGGGAGTGCACGTCATCGAGCAATCGGTAGAAGTAGCGAACGCGATTGTCGGAGAAAACCTGCCGATTCCCGCGCCGTTGTTGCCGAGCGATCCGCAGGAAGAGCGGCTCGCGGCAGAGTTGCCTCAGCCCTTTGTTCTCATCACCCCGGGCGCCGGCTGGGGAGCCAAGCGCTGGCCCGCTGAACGCTACGGTGAGGTAGCTCGGAAGCTTGCCGACGCGGGCTACGGGATTGTCATTAACAGCGGCCCGTCTGAGGAACATCTTGCGCAGGCTATCGAAGCAAAAAGCGTCGGCGCAGTGCGGACGCTGGCTCTGGACCTCACGGGGCTCATCGCCGTGACACGCATTGCTTCGCTGGTCATTGGAGGCGATACCGGGCCGCTGCACCTCGCGTCTGCACTGGGCAAGCCGGTGGTCGGCATCTATGGCCCGACGGATCCTGCGCGCAATGGCCCGTTTCACGGCCCGAGCCGTGTGCTGCGCCATCCCGAAAGCGTTCGTGACCACTCCCGGCGCAGTGAGCCGGAGGCGGGCCTGCTGACCATCACGCCTGAAGCGGTAACAGTTGCAGCGCTTGAACTCCTGCGGGAGGCGCGCTAGTGGCTAGCGGCTGGAATCGCATCGCGAAACGTATCCGCGTGCCTCTGGGATTCATCTTCGCGGTCGTCTTTTTGTGGCTCGCGCGTCCAACGCCAAAGTTCCTCGTCCTCAGTTTGATCCTGGTTTTACCCGGCCTCTGGCTGCGAGGCTACGCCTCCGGTTATGTGAAGAAGAACGCGGAGCTCACGACGACGGGTCCTTATGCCCACACGCGCAACCCCCTGTACCTCGGCTCCATGATGATTGCATTTGGTTTTGCCCTGGCGGCTCGCAGTCTCTGGATCGCTGGTATTCTCGCCATCCTGTTTGCCGTCATCTATATTCCTGTGATCCGCTCCGAGGAAGAATTTTTGCGCTCCGCATTTCCGAACTTTGACCAGTACGCCGCGGCTGTTCCCCGCCTGTTGCCGCGTCTTGTGCCGGCCAAAGGCACAAATTCCGACCGCGGGCAGTTTTCCGCCGCTTTGTATCGCAAGCATCGTGAATACAATGCTCTGATCGGAGCGGCAAGCATGTATGCTGCTCTCATCCTGAAGCTGGTTTTCCTGAATAAGTAAAGGGTCTCGATTGAGCAGTTATCGGTTTTTCCCCTTTAGCGCCCCAACAACCCGGTGCAATTCCTGGCTAAAGCTTTCCCTGGCGGCTTTGCTCGTTCTTTTGCCCGCAGCGGTAATAGCCCAGGCCCCACAAACTGTGCCCCTGCCCGCTCCGCGGCCGGGATACAGCTTTCCTGCTCACGAAACCCTTACCTACACGGTGGACTGGCGTGTTTTTCCCGCTGGTACCACAGTCATGCATCTGCAGCAGGACGGCAATGAAGAGCGCGTCACAGCCAGCGGGGACACCCTTGGCGCCATCAATCTGATCTATCGAGTCAGTGATCGATTTCAGTCTTCATTCAATCGAAACTCCGGCTGCTCCGCCGGCTTTGCCAAGCAACTGCAGGAGGGGCATCGTCAGGTCAGCACCGACCTGAAGTTTGACTACTCCCAGAGCAAGGCCCTGCTGAACGAAAAGAACGTGGTGAAGGGGACCAGCAAACACTCTGAGGCCCCAGTTGGGTCGTGCGTCACCGATATGCTGTCGGCGATCTTCTATCCCGCTTCTCAGCCCCTCGTCCCCGGGCAGAGCTTTCGTGTTCCTCTTGCCGACGCCATGCACACGGTGATCGTGACCATGAAGACGGAAGCGCGCGAGACAGTCCGCACGCCGCTGGGCACCTACCAAACGGTTCGGGTGCAGCCCACGGCCGATGCCGGAGTGGTCAAGGCGCGGGGCAATATATGGATCTGGTATACCGACGACGACCGTCATGTACCGGTACAGATGCGGGCGCGGCTCTTCTGGGGCACGATTACCTTCCGCCTCACCGCGCTGGAACAGAAATGATTAGTGGATGCGGAAGCGCTCGCGCATGAGCCGCTGCAGCCGGGGTTTGTAGATCAGATCGAAAGCCAGCTCTTTGCCAGGGAACATCGCCAGCGCGGCGCGGCGTGTGTCCGCGACCATCTCCGAGGCTTCATCCACGGTCATCGTGAGATCCTGGCTGATGACGGACGTGACCATATTCACCATGATTTGCAGGCGGCGGAGCTTACGCTGCTCTTCCTGAAGTTCTTCCGGGGATTGGCGGACCGGCTCAGGAGTGGGTGTGAAGCCGGAAGACTCAGGTTGTGACCCCATGCAGATTGGCCCTCCAATGGGTGGATCGTACAACGAGTAAGACTCGCGCGGGAACGGAAAAGATGCGCGAATGGCCGCGGAGCAGCGCCCGGGAATCCAGATCGGCTACCCTTCGTGAAGAAAGGTTGTGGAGGGGAATGCAGCCTGGGCCCGTGGGAGCAACAAGGCCATTTCCTCGGGTGTCATGCGCAGGCATTGCCGCGGACCGAAGGCGCGGCCGAGATAGCGGGGACCGGTTTGCAGCCAGCGTAGCCGGGCCGGTGTATCCGGATGGGCGGGATCGAGGGCTTCCCCGGCCAGCATCGCCAGCCGCGGCAGGGTTTTCGCCGGCTCCGTTGCCGTCCACAACAGCAGAAAAGTGCCGGATCGGTGACTGGGCTGTTCCAGTATTCGGATCGCCCCGCGGTCGAAGAAGAGTCGGGCCTCGTTTACCGAGGCTCCCGGTGACACGAGATCCGGCTGCAGGCCACGGTCCAGCATCTCCTCCATGCACAGACTCGGAGCTCTGGTTACGCCAACCGATACCGGTCGAGCACGACGCACCTCGTTCTTGAGAATGCGCAGCGCCTCATCGAGACTGTTGACCACGAAATCGCAGAACCCATGCCGCAAACCCTCCCGCAACAGCACGCCGTCCTCTTCAACGCAAAGTGAAGCAGCACCGGCGATGCTGGCGGCGATCAGGATCGCAATGCCATCACGATCGAAGCCTGAGCGGAAGAGCAGCTTCCCGCCGAGCACGCCTCCGAGGCGCTCGCGTGCGATATGTGCGAGGTCAAGGTAGCAGTCAAGAACGCGAGGCAGTTCGGGCAGGGAGAGCATCCTCGCAGTATTCTGACACGCGCGACTCCCGCGCCTGGGCGCGATGGCCGCGGTAACCTGGGTTTGGTCAGGAGACGCGAAACTAACTCAGCACGAATGAGCCGTTCGTAGACTGAGGGCGCCCTCTTCAGAGTGCGGAGGCGGATGCAGAAGATCGGTCCGGAGCATCGGGTCGACGGCTCGCAGGCCGCCGACAACGACCTGCGGGCCGTTCCCATGAAGGGGGGTAGGCCCTTGGATGGAAAGTCATCCTTGATGCGAATCGCCATCACCGTCGCCATTGACTGGCGGCTGGTGCTCGCGATCGTACTCCTGGTTCTCACGCTACTGCTGAAGTAGCCAGCTTCCCGGGAGGGCTGCAACCTTCCGGGAACTACTTCGGCCTGAGTATACCATCGGCCGGGCTGTTACCAGCTTGAATAGGGCTGCCCGTCTGCACCCGTTTCGCTTGACCCACTGTGCACGTCGTTGATGCCCGGCTCCGACTGATCCAGATCGGAGTAGGTATCGTCCGTGTTCGTCACCCAGGTGTCGCGGCTGTGGGTCATCGGATCTTCGGGGATGGACTTCAGATAGCCGTTCTGCACCAGATCGTCGAGCGACTGCGGCGCCTTGTTTTTGTCCATCGTGTACGAGTCGATGGCATCGCGCATGACGTGCAGATCTTCTTTCAATGCGGCTTCCTTGGCGTTCTTGATGGATGCGATAAAGCTGGGCACGGCAACGGCCGCCAGCACCCCGATGATCAGCATGACGATCATCAGCTCCACCAGCGTGAAACCCTCTTCCCGAGTTGGTCGTTTCAGCCGCAAATCTCTACCAGTCCGAATACTTGGTTCCGTCCAGCGCCGTTCCCTGAGACTTTGAAAACACGTCAAAGACATTCTGACCGCCCCATGAGTCGCTGGTTGGATCGTCCTGCATCGACCGCTCGCCCCAATCGTCCTTGCCGGTCATCGGATCGACAGGAATGCGCCGCAGGAACTTCAGCTTCTTGCCCTGTACATCGACCCCGTCCACCAGTGTCTGCAGGTCGGGCGGATAGTTGTAGGTGTCCACCTTGGTCTGGAAAGCACCGCGGTCGGCAGCATCCTTGTAGTCGTCGATCGCCTTGCGCAGCTGCCACAGGTCATAGCGCAGCTCGTGCTCCTTCTCGCGTTTTACCTGGAAGCGGGCGATCGGCACTGCTGCCGACGCCAGGATCGCGAGAATGGCGACCGTGACAATCAGCTCTACCAGAGTCAGGCCGGCTTCGGTACTCGATTCCCGCTCTTCGCATCTGCGCAAACTCAACCGCATGATCCCATCGTTTTCAGCCAGTTGCTTACTGAATATGAACGACCGCCTGAGAGCCCATGGCCGGCAGCGGCTGCTGCTCCGCATTGCGGATCATGGGGCGGGTGATCGCGACCGAAGCATCTCCCGGAGCTTTTGCCTGGAAGGTCAGCATGCAGATCGTTCCCGAGCCGGTAACACCCTTGGTTCCGGGTGGCCGCGAAGCTGAAATCGCGACATTTCCCTGGCCGTCGTCACGATGGACCAGCGCCACCGCCTGCCCATCCTTCCCTAAGAAGTTCGACGTGGTTCGATCACCGGTGTCAACATTGACGAGGCTCAGTTTTGTCGGGTCGTAGCGCACCTGCATAGGAACGGCAAAGACATTGCTGCCGCCGCTGAGGTCGACGGCCATCTGGAAGGTTCCGCCCACCTTCTGAGTGGATTGCGGAGGCGTCAGCTGCAGGTTCGCGGGAGGACCAGCATTGGCCTCCTGCTGCATGTTGTTGATGGCCCGCTGCGCAGCCGCGGGAGCCGTAGCCGGCATCGCGGGCGTTGGGGAGGCTCCATTGGCAGTCCCATATTCCTGGGCCGCTGCGGCCGCGCCTGCCTGGAGCCGCTGATCGGCCGTGGGCGTGGTGACGGCATTGATGTGGCGCAGTTCGATATTCGTGCCGGTGCCGGTATCGATCTCCTGCGTATCTTCGGGCGTGATTTGCTCGGCGCGCACCACGTGCGGAATCATCAGAAAGACGATCTCGTCGTCGGTGACTTCCTTTTGCTGCGTGCTGAAGAGGTACTTGATCAGCGGCAGCTCACCCAACCCCGGTGTGCCGCTGATAGTGAAGGTCGTCTGGTGCTGCAGAATGCCGCCCAGCAGGTTGGCTTCGCCATCCTTGAGGCGGATGGTGTGGTCGACGGAGCGCTGGGTAATGATCGGCTCCGTTACGCCACTAATGCTGGTGGAACCATTTGTTGCCGAAACTTCGATCTTGCTCTTGAGGGTCACGTCGCGGTCGAAGTGAATGGTCGGCTTGATGGTCATGTCGACGCCGACGTCGATGTACTGGAACTGGGTGTTGACAAGGGAGCTGACGATCGCCGTAGCCGCGCCGGTCTGGTACGAACCGGTGGCGATCGGGATCCTCTCGCCGATCTTCATCGTCGCCTCCTGCCCATCGGAAGCGCGAATCTGAGGGTTCTGAATGATCCTCGAACGCGTGTCCGTCAACAGCAGATCGACAGCGGCCTGGCCGATAGTAATTGCAAAATTCGTCGAATTCAGATGCGCCAGGTTGTTCAGCGTCAGGCTGGAGGTTGTTGTCGAGGTCTCATTCGTTGTCGTGCCGGTATCCGTACCGGTAGTGTTCGTGCCGGTGTTGTTCAAATTGGCGTTCGACGGCTGGAAATTGATGCTGGCCGTCTGCGGTAGCTGAATACCGATATTGCGCAGCAGATCGCGGCTGACTTCCATCACAGCGATGTCGATGACCACCTCGGGCTTGGCCTTGTCCAGATCTCCAACCAGCTTGCGTGCCAGAACCAGCTCATCGGGCGTGCCGCGCATCACGATGGCGTTCTGACTGGCAACGCCATTGATCCTGGCGTTCTGGAAGAGGTTGCGCAGCACCGTTTGTACATCGGTGAAATCGTTCTGCTGCGACACATTGTGCAGGTAGAAGGTCTCGACGGCTTCCTGATCCAGCTCGGTGTGCTTGGCGCGGGTGTTTTCGGCTACGAAAATCGTGTTCGAGGTCACCGGGCGCCAAAAAGTGTTGGAAACCGTGGCCACGATGCGCAGCGCATCGTACAGAGTCACGTTGTTGAGGTCGACCTGGATTCGCTTCGAGGTGTAAGACGGGTCGAACAGCACGTTCACACCGGCAGCCTTGCCCACCGCCTGGTAGACAATCTTGCTGTCCTCGACCATGTGCAGCGTCAGCGGTTCGTTGGAAATGGGCTTCAGTTCAGCGGGCGCACCCAGATCTTCCAGCGCCTCATCGGACGTGCGCGGCCCCTGCGCCGTACCCGGATTTTGTGCGTTGAGCTTATCCCGGGTGGCCTTGATGTCCTGGGACGCCAGGTCGTTACTGGGATCGATCTCGAGGGCCCGCAGGAACTCCGTCAGCGCACCGGTATAGTCACGCTGATCGCGCAGTTTCTCACCCCGCTCCACATGCACCGCTGCGGCCGAAAAGCGTATCCGTTCCCAGTTGATCTTGTAGCGTTCGTCGGATGGCTTCTTCTGGTACGCCTGGTAGTAAGCCTCGTACGCGGCTTCGACATCGCCTTTCGCCTCGGCGGCCTGCCCCTGCTTAAACAGGTGGCTGGCCGATTGTGCGTGTGCCGCAGGAAGAGCCGCGAGCAGCGCGGCCAGGAACGCCCAGATCAAAAGACTACGCTTCATGCAACTCCATGTGGGGGCGGTAAAAATTCGCGAGCCGCAGCTTATCGTGCCTGTCATCCGCAAAAAGGATAAGAATTCGGAACCCCGGCCCGCGCCGCGTATAGTATCGCATTCCAGTGCAAGGCCCTGCGCCGGCTCATTCGGTACGCCGTAATCCTTCCGCGCAATTCCGCTTCCAGGAGACAATAGAGATCGAGTCCCATGGTCCGCACCGCCAACCATCCCGTGAAAGCCGCGCCGCCTGCCAAGCCGAAGCCCCGCGACCCGGTCGCCTCCGGAACGCGCGACGCCGCGGTAAACCGTTCCGCCGGGCATAACTACTTCCTCCTCGAAAAGTACGAAGCCGGGGTGGCTCTGCGCGGAACCGAGGTTAAGTCGATCCGCGAAGGCAAGGCCAACCTGAAGGACGCCTATGGTCTCGTCAAAGATGGAGAGGCCTTTCTGCTGAACGCGCATATTGGGGCATACTCTCACGGCAGTTACAACAATCACGAGGCGCTGCGCACCCGAAAGCTGCTGCTGCACCAGGAAGAAATTCGCAAGCTCACGGGAAAGACGCAGCAAAAGGGACTAACGCTCATCCCGACGCGGCTTTATTTCCGCAACGGCCGGGTCAAGTGCGAACTGGCCGTGGCCCGCGGCAAGCAGGATTGGGACAAGCGCGAAACGGAGCGGCGGCGGGAGGCCGACCGCGAAGCGCGGGCCGCCATGGCGCGAGGAAGAAAATCCTAAAGGTTGTACAACATTGTTGTACAATATGCCGATGCCGAAGACAGTCAGCGCCGCATGGGCTAAAGCCAATTTCCCGAGCCTCCTCAAGCAGGCTGAGGCCGGCAAAACCACGATCGTGTCCCGGTACAAAAAGCCGATTGCGATGATTGCGCCGGTCGTCCAATCCGAAGATCGTCGTCCGAAGTTCGGAACGGGCAAAGGGCGCATTCGCATCATTGATCCTCACTGGGCCGATCCTATGACGGACGAGGAAGTTGACGCTTTCCTCGAGGGGCGCTATTAGATATCTGCTCGACACCGATGCGTTCGTACGCGCCTATCAGGGCATGCTGTCCGTCGGTGTCCAGCAGCGGCTCTCTGATCCCGATGACGAGCGCATTCTAAGCGCGGTTTCGCTGGTCGAAGTTGCTGTCAGGAACTCCATCGGGAAACTTGATATGCCAGAAGCGGAGACGCGACAAGCCCTGCGAGATCTCCGAATGATCGTGCTTCCGCTGGAGGAACAACATGTACTCCGCATGTTCTCTTTGCCCCTCCACCACCGAGACCCGTTTGACCGTATGATCCTGGCTGTCGCCCTTGAGGAAAAACTACCTATCGTCACCGGCGACCGCATTTTCCGCCTCTATTCCGGGGTAAAAGTCATCTGGTAATTCAGTCATGAATACAAAACTTTTATGAAGACAAATCTCCTTTTTTCCGCTCCCGCCTCCGTCGAAACCGAGTTGCTCGCGATCCTTGCCGTCGATGCCTCCACCAGCAGGGAGAAAGACGCGAAGCCTGAGATTCACCTGCTTTCTGCTGACGATGCGGTCCGGCGCGCTGCCCAGCCGGTTCTCGATGGCGGCGAGTTTCGCGCTGACGCCAACGAGACCCTCCTGCTGCACAGCCCCTCCGGCCTGAAGGCGAAGCGCCTGTTGATCGTTGGGGCAGGGAAGGCCGGGAAAATTACCGTCCATGATGTCCGCAAAGCCGCCGGTACCGCAGTTCGGTTCGCTAAGCCACGCGGACTGCGGGAAGTAACGGTCGTCGTCCCGCAGGCGGAGCAACTGGAGCCGCAGCTCACGGTGCGCGCCGTGGCTGAAGGCGCGTTGGTAGCGGACTTCGATCCCGACACGTACCGCTCGGATCGCAAAGACCGCGGCGTGCAGACCCTGCAGATGGTTGCGGCGGGCGACCGTGCTGCTGCGGAGGCGGGGTTGCGCGAGGGCGTCATCCTCGGCGAATCGCAGAACTTCGCCCGCACGCTGATCAACGAGCCCGGCAATCGCATGACGCCGACTATCCTCGGCCAGCAGGCGGCGGAGATGTGCCGCGAATTCGGCCTGAAGTGCGAAGTGCACAGCACCGACAAGCTGCGCGATTTGAAGATGGGCGCCTTTCTCAGTGTGGCGCAGGGATCCGACGAACCTCCGGCGCTGATCGTGATGACGTACGAGCCGGCGGGTGCTGCGAAGAAGAACGGCGCTCCGGTTTTGGGCCTGGTGGGCAAGGGCATCACTTTCGATACGGGCGGCATATCCATCAAGCCCTCCGACAACATGGAGAAGATGAAGTACGACATGGCCGGAGGGGCAGCCATGATCGGAGCGATGCGGTCCATCGCCCAGCTGAAGCCGCAGGTTAAAGTTATCGGCATCGTCTGCGCGGCCGAGAACATGCCCTCGGGCAAGGCCCAGAAGCCGGGCGATGTGCAGATCGCGATGCCTGGGGGACCCGACAAGGCTGGCAAGTCCATCGAGATCATCAACACCGATGCCGAAGGCCGGCTGGTGCTGGCTGATGGGCTGACCTATGCCCAGCAACTGGGCGCGACCCACCTGATCGACGCGGCCACCCTGACCGGCGCCGTGGGTGTCGCGCTGGGTCTGATCAACGCCGGCGCCTTCTCCAATGACGACGAGACGTACCAGCATTTCGCCGATGCTCTGAAAACGTCAGGCGAGCGCTTCTGGCGGCTGCCGGTTGAGGACGACTACCGCGAACTGATCAAGTCGCAGATCGCGGATATCAAGAACACCGGCGGCCGGTACGGCGGAGCGATCACGGCGGCGATGTTTCTGAAGGAGTTTGTGAACGAGACGCCGTGGATTCACCTCGATATTGCCGGTCTTGCCTGGAGCGATGACGCCAAGCCCTGGGCCGCAGCGGGACCGACCGGGGTCGCTGTCCGCAGCATCGTGGAATGGGTGCGGAGCTATGCCGGTTAGGGGTACCCCCCTCCCTGGGTGCTGATGGGCTAAGTATATGAATCTGCTGGAATCGAGGTCGTCGGAAGCGAGGTATCTATCTGATTCTGCAATTCTTAGAGCCTGGCATTGTGTTTTCAAATACTTGCGTCGTGGCGTTTTTCAACCAGCCGCTATCTATATGCAATCAAAATAGATGCGGCTTTCTTTCTGATTTCAAAATAGATATGCGGGATGCGCCAGCCGGTCAGGTCACCGCCCGTTCCGGCTGCTGAGAAAAAAGCCCGAGCGATGCGCCCGGGCTTTTCTCTTGCCCCTAAGTTCAGTATAACAAGCGGCGGCAGTTCGACTGCCAACTTCCCTGGCGTGGAATACCTTTACAATCAGCGGTTAAACGAAAGTAATAGGGCACTAGGGCTTGACACGTTTTTGCCACCTGAAAGGCTGCAGGCAGAAGAGCGTCCGGTTTGGTTTTCACGCCATTGGGCTGTTACCGCTGAATGGACGCGCATGTCTTTGCCGGCTCAGGACGTGTGCAAGGCCCGGCCGGCTTCGCATATCATCACGCGCTATGAGGAGATGCATTCTCGCCTTCCTGCTCATTTGCGGTG